>OLWB01000024.1_pt1 | contig 152338 bp, 186 predicted proteins | sample 1673331 | NCBI WGS metagenome assembly OLWB01 (sample SAMEA3178943, study PRJEB25190) | human gut metagenome | biome: human gut; feature: human-associated habitat; material: faeces | place: Austria | collected 2013
CTGGGTGAAGTGTACGTCCTGTACCACCGCCTGATGCTACTGAGAAGTACTTCTTGCCCTGCTCGATACACTCTTTCTTGTATGTACCTGCTACCGGATGCTGGAAACGAGTTGGGTTTGTAGAGTTTCCTGTGATAGAAACACCAACGTTCTCGTGATGCATGATTGCAACACCTTCCTGAACATCATCTGCACCGTAACACTTAACTGTTGCACGGAGTCCATCTGAGTATGCATGCTCAGAAACGATGTTGAGCTTAGCTGCCTTGTAGTCATACTGTGTCTCTACGAATGTGAATCCGTTGATACGTGAGATGATCTGTGCAGCGTCTTTTCCAAGTCCGTTAAGGATAACACGCAGTGGTTTCTGACGAACCTTGTTTGCCTTCTCAGCGATTCCGATAGCACCCTCAGCAGCTGCGAATGACTCGTGACCTGCTAAGAAACAGAAGCACTCTGTCTCCTCCTCGAGGAGCATCTTTCCAAGGTTACCATGTCCTAAACCTACCTTACGGTGATCAGCAACTGATCCAGGGATACAGAATGCCTGAAGTCCCTCTCCGATTGCTGCTGCAGCGTCTGCTGCTCTTCTACATCCTTTTTTGATTGCGATTGCTGCACCAACTGTGTATGCCCAGCAAGCGTTCTCGAAACAGATTGGCTGGATTTTCTTTACCTGATCGTAAACATCAAGTCCAGCGTCCTTTGTAATCTTTTCAGCTTCTTCGATTGAGCTGATACCATAGCTGTTAAGTACAGCATTGATCTGGTCTATTCTTCTTTCATATGATTCAAATAATGCCATTGTCGTTCTCCTTTCCTCTTATTCCTGTCTTGGATCGATGATCTTAACAGCACCCTGCTCTGGAGTTACACGACCGTATGATCCTGAAGCTTTCTCCCAAGCTGTGTTAGCGTCATCACCCTTTTTGATAAAATCTGTCATTTTTCCAAGAGAAACGAACTGGTATCCAATTACTTCATCGTTCTTGTCAAGAGCGATTCCTGTTACATAGCCCTCAGCCATCTCAAGGTAACGAACTCCCTTTGCCTTTGTTGCGTACATTGTACCAACCTGTGAGCGAAGTCCCTTTCCTAAATCCTCAAGTCCTGCTCCAACAGCAAGTCCATCATCAGAGAATGCAGACTGTGTACGACCGTAAACGATCTGTAAGAATAACTCTCTCATAGCTGTATTGATGGCATCACAAACTAAGTCTGTGTTTAATGCCTCAAGAATTGTCTTACCCTGTAAGATTTCTGCTGCCATAGCTGCAGAGTGTGTCATTCCTGAGCATCCGATAGTCTCAACTAATGCCTCTTCAATTACTCCATTCTTTACATTGAGTGAGAGCTTGCAGGCACCCTGCTGTGGTGCACACCAGCCTACACCGTGTGTAAATCCTGAAATGTCCTCAATTTTCTTAGAATGAACCCATTTTCCTTCTTCTGGGATAGGAGCTGGCTCATGTTTTGCGCCCTTAGCTACAGGACACATGTTTTCAACTTCCTTAGTGTAAATCATCTTAAGACTCCTTTCGTTATGGTTTTAACATACCCAATTTATTTTCTCATATTTTTTGTCATAAGTCTAGAGTATCATCGACAAAAAACAACAAAAATACAATATTTTTTCAAACAACATTACTATTTTTTAAGAACTACGTTGTCCTTGTCCTTGAAAATGTGGTTTGCAGGAATGACTCCGCGTACTCTTGAAAGCGGATAAATGTTTGAATTTCTTCCTATTACTGTTCCCGGATTGAGCACTGAGTTGCAGCCCACCTCCACATGGTCACCGAGCATAGCGCCGAATTTCTTGCGGCCGGTTTCAATCTCCTCTTTTGTATCGTAAACATCCTTTACGACTACAAGAGTCTTGTCACTCTTTACATTTGATGTAATAGAGCCTGCGCCCATATGTGATTTGTAGCCCAGGATTGAATCTCCTACATAGTTATAATGAGGCACCTGTACTGAGTTGAAGATGATTACATTTTTAAGCTCTGTGGAATTTCCTACTACTGAGCCCTTTCCTACGATTGCACTGCCACGGATAAAAGCACACTGTCTGATCTCTGCGTCCTCGCAGATGATGAGCGGACCGTGCAGATATGCGCTGTCAAATACTGTTGCGCTCTTTGCTACCCAGATATCCTCTCCTCTTTTCTCATAGATTTCAGGGTCGAGTGTTGGTCCGAGCTCCTTGATGAAATCACTTATTCCGGCAAGTGCCTCCCATGGATAAGTGAACTGTGATAAATACTCCTTTGCGATTGTTTCATCCAGATTATAGAGATTTGTTATTTTAGCGTTTTCCATTTTCTATGTCCTTTCTTTTATTTATTATGTGAAAATTATTGACTATTTTTTTAACTGTCATTTTAATATTTAAACTTAAATATAAGCATTAAACATAAATATAAAAATTTATATTAATTATAGATTTAATAATTAATTATCAGCAGAACTACTCGCCAAACAACTCATGCGCCGCCGCAAATGCCGCCTCCGACACATCATCTGCCTGTGCACTATCAGCTGCCATATCAAATCCTGCCAGAAATTCCTCTGGGATTCCCATCTCATCCATGGTTGTATTATTCATGGTTGTCTTATCCGGCGCATCATCTGCCGTGCTCTGTACTTCAGCATTGTTATATGCATCAGCATTGTTCTGTGCATCAGCATTGTTATGTACTTCAGCCGTGCTCTGCACTTCTTCCTCGCCGGGGTTATCGAAATCAAATGATATCTGGTCATTTTCAAACTTAAGGCATGTATCGAATACAATTCCCGCCTTGGAGGTGAAGCCTGTGACCTTCTTTTTGGTCTTTCCTGTGGTAAACAGCTCCGTGAGAATTTCCTCTGAAAGCTCCACCTTTGCCACAGTATGCCAAACATTGAAGCCGCACTCACACTCATATTTCCACTGTGTCTTTTTGAGAGGTCTGCCACACTTTGGACAGAGTACATTTGTCTCGATTGGCTTAGGCTTTTCGGGGAAATCAAAGGCTATATCTCCGTCTTCTGTGAGCTTTAGCGGTGCGTCAAACTTCATGCCTGTCTTTGAGACAAATCCTGATATAACTTCTGTCTTTTTCTTTGTCAAAAGCTCCTTAAGGACTGATTCCTTTATTTTGACGCTTGCGACCTTGCCCACCATAAAGCGGCAGCTCTCAGGATCATCACGCCTGTTGTTCTCACATACAAAGCCAAACGGCGCCACTTGGATTTTGCCTCCGCACTTCGGACATACTACATCCTTCACTGTCTTTGGCTCTACATGGTCAAAATCAAACTGGACAGAGAGCTTTTTGTTTTCATCCTCCTTAAGCACCAGGCACGCATCGAAGCGTTTCCCGCTTTTGGATTTAAAGCCTCGTATGGTCTCGGTCTTTTTATCATTAAGAAGCTGCTTTAAGTTTGCGGCTGTGATTGTCTTTCCCGCAATCTGTCCCACCGAAAAGCGGCAGCTTCCCGGCTCATCACCCTTGTAGTTCACACAGCCATAGCCAAACGATGTCTTTTTTATCTGACCACCACAAAGCGGACAGACGACATCCTTTATGATTTCGTCCTCCACATTGTCAAAGTCAAATGCTACGACGGTGTGCATTTTCTCACTTCCCTCTGTGACCGGCTCCTTCTTTAAAACGAGGCATGCGTTGAAGCGCTTTCCCGATTTTGATTTAAAGCCCTTTATCGTCTCAGTTCTGCCGTTTGCCATGAGTTCTAAAAACTGTACCTGTGACAGCTGCTTGTCTGCTATCCTTCCAACGAAGAAATGGCAGCCATCCTCTGTCTGTCTGTTATAGTTTGCACATCGGTAGCCGTATGGTGACACATATATATCGCCCCCACAATCCGGACATACAATACCCTCGACCTTTTGTGGCTTTACATTTTCAAAATCAAAGGTGGCTGATACCTTGTTCGTCTGTTCATCCTTGTTGAGCTTTAAGCATGCATCAAAGCGTTTGCCGCTCTTCGACTTAAAACCGCGGATTGTGTCAGTGATTCCTTCTTCAATCAGCTTTTTGACCTGTTCCTCCGGAATATCAAGTCCTGCCACCTGTCCGATATTAAAATTACATCCTGATTTATCATTTTTGTAATTGGCACAGCCATAGCCAAACGGTGTGGTCACTATCTCACCGCCGCAAACAGGGCACTTGACACCTATCTTTCGTCTGGCCGCCGCACCTCTGGCATTTTTGCCTGCAAAGCTGCTGATACGTTCTGCAATCTCAGGGCGCAGATTCTGCTCAATCATCTTTTCTGTCTCTTTGCGGATAAAGCTCTCAAGCTTTCCCCTGTATTCCCAGAAATCCACCGTGCCCCTTGTAATTCCGTCCAGTCCCTTTTCCCAGTTGGCTGTCATCTTTGGATTAAGAAGTGCCGGAACTGTCATGTATACGACCTCAAATACCATCTCACCAAGGCTTTCGGGTGTGAGTATCTGTGTCTTTTTGTTCAGATTCAGATATCCTATACGGACAAGCTTCTGGATTATCTCCGCTCTCGTTGCTGAGGTGCCTATTCCTGAGCCCTTTATCTGCTCACGAAGCTCCTCGTCCTCGATAAGCTGTCCTGCATTTTCCATGGCAAGCACCATGGAGCCTGATGTATAGCGCTTTGGCGGAGATGTCTTACCAAACTTGATATTATAGCCTTGGCATGCTATCTCATCACCCGCCTTTAGCTTATCGGCAAGCTCAAGCATCACCTTGGGATTTACGACTATCTCATCATTGCTGCCGTTTGCTGTGCTGTTTTCATCTGTACTATCTGCAGTTTCACTGTTTTTACCAAGTATTCGTGCGTTTGATTCCTCAAACGACTTCTTTTTCGGCGGATTCGCCACCTGTAAATAGCCCTCGCTCTTTAGTACCTTTGATGATGCAAAAAAACTTTCCTTATCCACATCTACGACAAGCTTCACATTCTCATACTCTGCCGGTGGATAAAAAATACTAAGGAAACGCCTGACAATCAGCTCAAATACTGCTCTTTGAAGCGATGTAAGCCCCGAAAGCTCTGTAAGCTGACCTGTCGGAATGATAGCATAGTGGTCTGTTACCTTGCTGTCATCCGTGTACTGCGTATCAGATATGTTGGCATATAGCCTCTTTTGCATAATATGCTCCACAAAGTCTGCTGTCTGTTCAAAACCTTTAAGCCTGCTTATATTTTTTCCAATCTCCTTTGCCACAGCGCTTGAGAGCACCCTGGCATCTGTTCTAGGATAGGTGGTGAGCTTTTTTTCATACAGATCCTGAGCCACCTGTAATGTCTCATCAGGGCTGATTTTAAACTTCTTTGAGCACTCTGCCTGCAGCTCCGCCAGGTTGAAAAGAAGCGGTGCTCTTTTTTTAGCAATATTCTTAACTATAGATTTAACTTTCGCCTGTTTGCCGTTTAATTCTTCAATTAAAGCGAGTGCATCTTTTTCCTCTTTGAAGCCGTTTTCCTTGTATAAAAGCGGTGATTCAAAGTACCTTGAGCCTTCTACAGCCTTCCACTCTGCCTCTACACCGGCATCCGTAAACCTGCCGATTACCCTGTAAAACGGAGTCTCCTTAAAGTTTCTGATTTCGCGCTCACGGATTACTACCATTCCAAGCACACAGGTCATCACTCGTCCGACCGCGATTGCCGTGTACGAGCGTGTACCCGCTGCATCGTTTAGCAGATTGCCGTATTTGACCGACATGACACGCGAAAAGTTGATGCCCATCGCATAGTCCTCGATGGTACGCATGATGCCGCTCTTTCCGAGGTTTGCATACGCACTCATCGGCTTTGCCTCTTTTATGCCTCTTAGGATTTCTTCCTCGGTCTGCGAATCTATCCAGACTCGAAGCTCCTCCATGCCTTCCCTGACACCACCAAAGTTTCTGATATTCTCCTCGATGGTCTGTCCTTCTTTTCCGGCATCACCTGCCCAGTAAACTCTGTCAATGTCCTCTCTCTGCAAAAGAGCGTGCACAATATTGTACTGCTTGCGCACGCTGTCTATCACATCATATTTGTATTCCTTTGGCAGAAACGGCAGATCCTCAAGACGCCATTTCTTGTATTTCATGTCGTAAGACTCAGGGTAGACCAGCCCGACAAGATGTCCCACGCACCATGAAATCACATATTCTCCATTTTCTATATAACCGTCATTGCGTCCGCTCACCCGCAGCACCTTCGCAAATTCCTGTGCCACGGATGGCTTCTCTGTTATTATCAGTGATTTTCCCATAAGCTCCTCTATAATTCATCCATGGTCATCATTGGCTTGTCCCAGTTGCAGAAGCCGATGATGCTCCTTCTATTCTCGCTCTGTGCCACGATGATTTCCTCCTTTTGACAGCCTCTCCTTCCGTAGAGCACTACGAGCTGGTTACCCGACTCTTTATAGAGCTGCTCAAGTTTCTCTAAATCCGTGTGTTTTTCTTTCATAATATTACTCCAAAATAATCAACTTGAAATATTATATCACAATTTAACACGTATACAAATAGATTTTAATTATAATTTCCGAGCTCCTATTGTAGCTTTCACTTTATTTCTGACAAACATATAGCAGATAGCCTGCATGATGATTGTCGCTATCCATGAGCCGGGATATGATATAAACAGAAAAAACAGCGACCTGTGGCTTGGAAACAGACCATATATCCAGATGATTCTGACTCCGACTGTTCCTATTATAGAAAGTATCATAGGTACAGTTGAGTATCCCATTCCTCTTAGTGCTCCCGGAAAAAGGTCCATGATTCCACACAGGAAATATGGGATTGTTGTAATTGAAATAATCTCAAGTCCTGATTTAATTACCTCGCTATTACTTGTATATATGCCAAGTATCTGTGTTCCAAATATGTATGAAGCACTTCCCATCACAAGCGCTACCGCTGTCGTGAGAAACAGACAGTCTATCAGTACCCTGTCCATTCTCTTTTGTTTTCCCACCGCATAGTTCTGGCTTGTAAAGCTCATGCAGGCCTGTGTGATTGAGTTGACTGATACATACAAAAAACCAAGTATATTGTTTGCCGCCGTATATCCAGCCATGGCTATTGAGCCAAAGGAATTGACTGATGACTGAAGCATGGCATTTGAGATATTTATGACTGTGCTCTGTATGCCGGCCGGGATTCCCACCTGAAATATCTGAAGCATATATTCCTTATCAATCGCAAGCTTATTAAAGCAGAGCTTATAGCTGGTATCTGCTTTGCTCAGACAGTATAATACAAGCACACAGGAAACAAACTGCGAAACAATTGTACCGATTGCAACACCTGCAACATCCAGTTTACACACTATTACAAAAAACAGATTGAGCAGTGCATTGATACAGCCTGAAATAATCAAAAAGATAAGAGGTCTCTTTGTATCGCCGACAGCACGCAAAATTGCCGCGCCATAGTTATAAAGCATAAAAAACGGCATACCGCAAAAATAAATCCTCATATAAATAGTAGAAAGACCTATGACATCATCCGGTGTACCCATAATTTCCAGCGCACCCCTTGCAAAAATAACACCGACCACACCCATCACAATACCACTTATGAGTGCAATCATAATAGCGGTGTGCACCGTCTTAGACATCTCCTTATCCTTGCCTGCCGCATAAAATCGGGCAGCGAGCACATTCGCACCAAGCGATATACCCATAAACAGATTGACAAACACATTGATAAGTGCCGTAGTCGAGCCAACAGCCGCAAGTGATTTGCTGCCACTAAACTGTCCCACGACAATAATATCCACCGCATTAAACGCTAACTGTAAAATACCCGAAATCATAAGCGGCAACGCAAACGAAATAAGCTTATCCATTATTGAACCGTTTACCATATCAATTTCATACTTATTATTCTTCACTTATATCTACCTCTTAAATATTATTCTTCTAAGCCTTTCTATTTTACCACGATAAAATATAAATTCAAGCGTAACAATTAAGCCACCCGAGAATAATAAACCTAACAAAACTAAAAAAAAGAGTCCCTTTTAAGGGACTCGACTTTTGCAAATTAAAATCACAGAGTGAGGATTCTCCGTTCAATACACTGCCTTCACCGGAGAGTACACAGTATGTTCCGAAGAAAAAATATGAACTGCCACGGGTTTCCAATAGGTCAAATGACAGTTTAGACTTGAAAACTGCCATAGCCTATCCATAAAAAATCCCGTGGCTAACTTCATATTTTTTCTGAGGAATACTACTGTGTGCTCCCACGGTGCCCACAGCCCACAAACGGAAAATCCGCCCTCATAATAATATTTTCCAGCAAATTGCTAAATCTACTTCTTTGTGATGTAACCCTGTGCCTTAAGAAGCTCTGCACAAAGCACTGCTCCACCGGCTGCACCACGTACTGTGTTGTGTGAAAGTCCGACGAACTTCCAGTCATAGACTGTATCCTCTCTGAGACGTCCGACATTGATTCCCATACCATGCTCATAATCCACATCAAGTGCAACCTGAGGACGATTATCCTCTTCACAGTATCTGATAAACTGCTTTGGTGCGCTTGGAAGCCCAAGCTCCTGTGGTACTCCGCTGAACTTCTCGAGTGCCTCGATGAGCTGCTCCTTTGTAGGGTTCTTTTTGAACTTAACAAATACAGCTGCTGTATGTCCGTTTAATACAGGAACACGGATACACTGGCATGTGATAACCGGTGACTCTGCAGGAACAATCTGTTTCTTCTCATCATCCACATATCCCCAGAGACGAAGTGGCTCTTTCTCAGATTTCTCTTCCTCTCCACCGATGAATGGAATGATGTTTCCAACCATCTCAGGCCAGTCCTTGAATGTCTTTCCGGCACCTGAGATTGCCTGATATGTTGTAGCAACAACCTCATATGGCTCAAACTCTTTCCATGCTGTAAGAACCGGAGCATATGACTGGATTGAGCAGTTTGGTTTTACTGCTACGAAGCCTCTCTTTGTACCGAGACGCTCCTTCTGATATTTGATAACCTCCATGTGCTGTGGGTTGATTTCAGGTACAACCATTGGCACATCAGGTGTCCATCTATGGGCACTATTGTTTGAAACTACAGGAGTCTCTGTCTTTGCGTAGTCCTCCTCGATCTTCTTGATCTCGTCCTTTGACATATCAACGGCTGAGAATACGAAGTCAACCTGTGAAGCAACCTCTTCTACCTCATTGACGTTCTTTACGATGATTTTCTTAACTGCCTCAGGCATTGGTGTGTCCATTTTCCATCTATCACCAACGGCGTCCTCGTATGTCTTGCCTGCACTTCTTGGGCTGGCTGCAATTGTTGTTACCTCAAACCATGGATGATTCTCTAAAAGAGAAATAAATCTCTGTCCTACCATTCCTGTTCCACCGAGGATACCTACTTTAAGCTTTTCACTCATTACTCTAATCTCCCTATCTTCTAGAATTTCTTCGACCATGTCATACACTATATTTTGACATTAAAATCAGGTTTTGTCCGTCTGTCGCGTACAACTGTCTTTATAGGAAATATATTACTTGAAACTTTAATGAAAAACAAGGAAAAAACTATATTAAATTAATAATTTTTCTCCCTGTTTTTTATAAAATATGCACAAAAACTACACTTCATCCTGCCAATTTGACTTCATATACTCGTCGTAAACGGCAATTACCTTGTCCATTGATGTCTTTGATGGTGCTCCAACTGTACACCTTGTGCTGACACAGGTCTCCATTGAAATGGCATCAAATACATCCTCCTCAAATACCGGAGAGATAGCCTTGAGCTCGTCGATGCTCATATCGTCGATTGCAATGCCCTTGTCAATGCAGTAAAGCACTATTCTTCCTACAATACCGTGTGCATCCCTGAACGGTACACCCTTTTTAACGAGATAATCAGCTGCATCTGTGGCATTTGTAAAGCCATTGTTTGCACTCTTTCTCATCACGTCCTTGTTAAACTTCATTGTATCAATCATTCCTGTAAAAAGTGCGATACATCCCTTTGCAGTGTCGAATGCATCAAATGCCAGCTCCTTATCCTCCTGCATATCCTTGTTGTACGCAAGCGGAATACCCTTCATGGTGGTGAGAAGCGACATGAGCGCACCGTATACACGGCCTGTCTTTCCTCTGACAAGCTCTGCTATATCAGGATTTTTCTTCTGTGGCATGATTGAGCTTCCTGTGCTGTACGCATCGTCAATCTCAACAAACTGGTACTCGTTTGAATTCCATATGATAATTTCCTCAGAAAAACGTGACAGATGCATCATGATAGTTGAAAGAGCCGATAAAAACTCAATCAGATAATCCCTGTCTGACACACCGTCCATACTGTTAAGTGTCGGTCCGTAAAAATCCAGAAGCTGTGCTGTATAGTCCCTATCAAGCGGATATGTAGTGCCTGCGAGTGCTCCTGAGCCAAGCGGACAATAGTTCATTCTCTTATATATATCGCACAGTCTTGATCTGTCTCTCTTAAACATCTCAAAATATGCGCCCATATGGTGAGCCAGAGTGATTGGCTGAGCCTTCTGCAAATGTGTAAAGCCCGGCATGATAGTCTGTGTGTTTTCTTTCATAATCTTAAGGATAACAGCTAAAAGCTCCTTAAGCTCATCATCCGTCTCCTTCACTGTCTTTCTGGTGAAAAGACGCATGTCAAGAGCTACCTGGTCGTTTCTGCTTCGGCCTGTGTGAAGCTTCTTTCCTGTGTCACCAAGCCTGTCTATGAGTGTAGCCTCAACGAAGCTGTGGATATCCTCATACTTTGAGCTGATTTCAAGCTCCCCTGACTCTACCTCCTTAAGTATCTGCTTTAGGCAAGCCACTATATCGTTGCTCTCTGCCTGTGAGATGATGCCCTGCTTTCCAAGCATCGTGACATGGGCGATGCTGCCCTCTATATCCTCTTTATAAAACTTCTGATCAAATGAAATGGACGCATTGAAATTGTAAACGAGCTGATCTGTCTCCTTTGTGAAACGTCCTCCCCATAACTGTGCCATGAGATTCCTCCTTGATTATTAAATGATGATTTATTTTCATGTATCACAATGTATTGTATAAAAATAAGATGTGATACCGCCGCCTGCTCTAAATAGCCGCTTTACTGTGCTAAATTATATAATAATTTTTGTTGTCACGCAACCACATTTTCACCCACGTGCTGCAATCTCTCTGTCACGCTGCTCCTTGGAAAATACACAGCCGCAGTAGTACTGCCTGTACATATCATACTGCTTTGATATCTCCGTGGACTTTTTATAGCCCTCTTTCTTCTTAAAATCAGAGAAAAGATATCGCACTCCATATTGGCTCTCTAAGTCTTTTCCTATCTCATTGAGCTTTTCGGCATTCTTCAACGGGCTTATGGAAAGTGTCGTAGTAAAAAAATCAAAGCCATGCTCCCTTGCATACTGTGCACTCTCCTCAAGACGCAGCCTGTAGCACTTAAAGCATCTCTCACCGCCCTCAGGCACAGCCTCCATGCCGCGTGCCATATCGTAAAAGCGCTTGGTGTCGTACACACCCTCCACAAAGTGAACCGGATTTTTCACCGGAAACTCATCTATAAAGCGCTTCTGCTCCTGTGCTCTCATGTGATATTCCTCTGGCGGATAAATGTTTGGATTGTAATAAAACACAGTCACCTTAAAATACTCCGAGAGCGTCTGTATGCAGTATGTGCTGCACGGTCCACAGCAGCTATGAAGCAAAAGACGTGGAGTGCAGTTATTGTCCATGCAATTTTCTTTTATTAAATCTTCCATTAATTTTTGATAGTTAATTTTATTTGCCATATTATATTATTTCTTTCTCAAAATTCAAAAATTTTTGACATATCCCCAAATATTATTTCAGGTAACTTTTCTGCATATTTACTATTCTGATTAATTACTATTTCTGATATAAGCTGCATAATACGAACAAGGGCCGGAAGTCTCCTCCCGGCCCGGCTCATACTAATCCTCTTCTTCATATCCGAACATTAGTCTAAAAATCTTTTTTCCTGTTTCAGTCTTGAATATGCGCTTATATGCCTTGTCGATTGCACGGTTTCCCGCATCATCCTCATACAGATTTACGAGGAAATCAGCCTCAACGAGTATCTGATAATCAAGACCATCTATATTGTCATATGTGTGATGGTGACCTATGAGAAAACAAATTCTTTCAACTATGTAATTCTCAAAGCCAAGCTGTGAGAGCATCTTCTGGGCGATTATCGGTCCCTCCTGCTCCTGAAGCTTTCCATCGCACCTGCCATACTTCTCCTCCGCCACACGTATGCCGATATCATGTGTGTAAGCCGCTGCCTCAAGTATAAAGAGCGAGGCATCATCAAGCTCCTCTCCTATACCGATAAGCCTTGCATAGCTGTGCACCTTGGTGAAATGCTGGATTCTCTTTGGATCGCCATCATAGTAGGCAATCATATCCATAAACAAGTCGTCTAACTGTTGTTTACTATAACTGTCACTATCCATTTAATATATTTTTCTCCTGATGATATGTTAATTAGTCGCATTGCCGACTTTGCACCGACAATGATAACATACTACAAAGCAATCATTTTTTCAATATTTTTACACAAATATTTCTTATTTTTTGCGATTACTACTTTGCATCACGGAAAAATCCCCTGAATGCGAATTCAGACAAAGGCTTTTTGTAAAGCAGCTCTCCTATCAATATCTCAAGTGCCCCGCCTGCAAAAATAGCAATATAGCCTAACAATGCCACCACCGGGAGTCCAAGCTTAATAACAGCATTAGAAACAGGCACGAACGCAGCTCCTGAAAGCACAGTAAAAATGCCCATAAACAAAACCATGAATACAATAAAGCCAAGTAAAAAATACTTATAGCATATGCTTGTGTACAGATATACTATAAGCAGTACAACATCAAGCGTAAAAAGTGTATAGATAAGCTGTGTCTTATCTGCCACAGAATTCTGTATCAGAATGACTCTTTCTACCACCAAAAATGTAAAAACAACAAGGTTGATTACCGTGCTTGACAGCACAGGAATATGTATCTGAAGCTTCTTTTTCAGTGATGTGGACTGGATAAGCTCTGACACATCCATCGACATGATGAGCTGAAATGTGAACATACCACTCATCATAAAGTATACACCGCCTATGATTGAAGTTCCCTTGCTCATTATATCGGATGCAATTCCGATTATTGCAAAAAGCGCAAGCAAGATTACATTCAGCTTAAGTTTATAGCCATATTTCAACAATTTAAATCCTAATTTAATATCTTTCAGCATAATATTTCTCCTTTTCAAATATACTTCTTCAAATATACTTCCAATTTAAAGAGCCTCTACACATCAACATATGATCTGCGGATACGAACCACCATATGATAGTATGTCGCTGCTATCACACAAACGAGTGCTACCGCAAGTAAAGGTGCAATAAACTTCAGTGTACCTCCATAAATCAAAACAGCTATACTGCCGGCAATTGCCGGAAAGATAACTATAAGTGCCAGCAGATAAATATACATTCCCAGATCCATGTATCTGAATATATTTAACGATCCAACCGACACAATTGAAGATATCATAATAATGTCAAATATCGACCAGATATTAACTCCTAATTTAATAAATGGTATTGATGCAATGAGTACCGTAATTCCAATACGCAGCGGTCTTATAAGTATATCCACAAGAACTGCATTCTCAAAGTATCTTACACCGTTAAAACCTGTCTTTAAGAAATGCATGCCAAATGCATTCTTCCTGCACATACAGCCAAAACAGAAATAGTCCTGTGCCACCTCGCACATCATATAAAAATCATAAACAATTACTATAACTCCTATCCTTGCCCAGACTGTTTTTGAACAGTCAATTAGCATTGATGCCAGAATTGCTAAAAGCGGAATCAGTATATTTGTTATCAGACGATACTTGAAATTTGTCATAACACGGTAGTCCCTGATGTATGTTAGAGCTTCATTCTTTGCTTTGTTATCTTTTCTATTAATTGTTCTTTCAGTATCATGTTCCTGTGAAACCATTTTTTCATTCATACTTCCTGACATATTTTCCATAACATCTCACCTCGCACTAGCGCATCACAATTTTTGTATTATTTTTCATGACCGCAACGCTTATCTGGTAAAGTGTCGGAATCTCCTTGGTTACATTAAGTCCTGCAAGCTTATCTATATTTTCCACCAGGCATATGCCCTCGAAGCCGTACGGATTCCTGGTCATTGAATAAAGTGCCTTACCTGCAGCCTCTGTATCTGCTGCATCTCCTTTAATCAGGATATATTTTTCCTTCAAATCCTCGACAAAGCCCTGCTCCACAATCTGTCCGTTTTCCATAATAATGGCATAATCGGTGATATTTTCCATATCAGAAATATTGTGCGTAGAGAAAAATACACTGCGCTTTCCGTTGCCCTCATGGATATACTCACCAATCATCTGGCACAGCTTATCTCTCATAAGCGGATCAAGCGGCGATGCCGGCTCATCCAGTAAAAGAAGGTCTGTCTTTCGCGCCATGACGCCTGCAAGCATGAGTTTCATCTTCATACCATCCGAAAAAGAGCTGTTAGCCTTCTTCATATCAATGCCGCCATGTGAAAATATTGCAAGCTCCTCACAATATCTGTGAAAATCCTCTGCAGAAAAGTCATCGAACATCAGCTTGCTGATTTCCTCGATATCCTTAACAGTCCACTGCGGCAGATAATACTTGCCCGGACCTGTGTATCCTATGCGGTTTTTAATATCACCCGAGTTTTCCTTCTGTTTATCAGAATACTGTCCAAAGTATGTGATGTCACCTTTGTAGTCAAGCCTGATTCCTGCTAAGATATTTAAAAGTGTTGTCTTTCCTGCTCCGTTTTCTCCTATCAGAGCTGTTGCAAAGCCCTGCGGTATCACGAAATTCTCCACATCAAGTGTGAAGTTTTTAAGCTTCTTTGTGATTTTTGCTGCCTCTATTGCATTCTTTGTTGTCATTTTCATTTCTCCTTATTCATTTTCATATCATTATTTAAATACTGTCATCAATATGTTTATCATACTCATAACCAATCTACTCCTGTCATTCTACATCAAGTAACGCCTCAAGCATCCCCTTCAGCTCGTCATTTGAGATTCCGGCTATCTCTGCTGCGGCTATCGCGTCTGTCAGTGACTCCTCCACCTTGCGCAGGTGCTGTTCCTTTATCATCTCACTGTCCTGTGCATTGACATAAAAGCCCTTGCCCTGCGCCGCTGTGATGAGTCCCTCATCTGCAAGCTGCTCATAAGCCTTCATCGTGGTTATCACGCTGATTTTCAGGTCCTTCGCCAGCCCTCTTATCGACGGAAGGAACTCTCCCTGCTCATACCTGCCGGCCAAAATATCTGTCTTGAAGCTGTCCGCTATCTGCTGATAGATGGGCACTCCTGAATTTTGCATCAGCTTCATATGCTACCTCCGTACTGTATATATTAACTGTTCATGTGTTATATATACACTATATACATTCTATTGTCAATACCTTTCTGAAATTATTATCCCTTAAAATTTCACATCAAAATTTTGATTTGACATACACTCCTATATCTGATAATATAATATCGCTTGCCGATATGGCTCAGTAGGTAGAGCGACGCACTCGTAATGCGTAGGCCACCGGTTCGATCCCGGTTATCGGCTTCATACATAAAAAACACCTCATTCAAAACTGAATGAGGTGTTTTTTATAGATTTATTTTTTTCCCATTTTTCTCAATTTATCTTTTGCTCTATCTATTGTCTTTGTATGATCCGCAATAGGTTTCTCTGATTTGCTTAACATTTTCTCCGCTTTTTTTCCTGATATAACCATAATAGGACTTTGTGAATTATTGTACATAGTTTTTCCTCCTAATCCAAATCAGTCAATATTGATTCTACATCTCTAAACATAAACTTACAATCTCCGGCATAATCAGAATGTAATGCCCTTACATCAGATAATGTAGGAATTACCGCTTCTGCATCATCCTCCATAGTTTCAAACCCCATATTTCTATATGCATTAATTACTTTATCATTATTATATGCATGAAGAATTAAATAGAAAAAATTAACTTCTGATACAAGAACTGCAATTACAGTGCTGATATATTCTTTAAATACATAATTTCCTATTCCGCTGTTACTATATCCATCCTCATTTACCAGCTTCAAGTACACATCATTCAATGCAAAATGTTCCAATTCAATACACGAAATGATTTTTTCAACGTCCTTTTCTTTAGTATGCTCAGGATCAGTTTTTTCATATGGCTTAAGTATCATACATGTAGTAATCAATGTAAAATATGCGACAATAATATTTTTACTATCATCCCAAACTATATAAGGCTTTATCCGTCCATTATAATCTCTTGTCAAAAAATATTCTAAAGCCGGCACACGTTCACATTTAAAATTACTCATCATTCGATATGCTTTTTCTTTTCCTATTTCATTGGCAAATTCATCAATAAATGCAAATCTAATATTCTCTTTAAACCCCATTTTCATAACACCCCATACGTAAAATATAATTTATACATTTATTATAACCGTACCATATAAAAGAAGCAACAAAAATTCCCCTTGACATTTATAAAAAATATATTAAAATTATCTCGTTGGTTTATTTTTAGTAAACAAAAAATCTATTATTAAACCTACAGTAAATATAACATAAAATGTATTAGAAAAGGAAGTAAACATGGATATCGGACATCGTATGAAGGAGCTTCGTATCCAGTACGGACTTACCCAGCAGGAGCTTGCTGACAGAGCTGAGCTGACGAAGGGATTTATCTCCCAGCTTGAGCGAAATCAGAATTCACCGTCAGTCGGCACCCTGCTTGATATCATCCAGTGCCTGGGTATGACACCGGCTGAGTTTTTTACAGATTCGGAACCTGAGCAGATTGTATACAAGGCAAACGACTATTTCGAGAAAATTGACGAGGAAAAAAACAGCAGGGTGGAATGGATCATTCCAAACGCACAGACCCGCTCCATGGAGCCTGTCAGGCTCACTCTTCATCCGGGTGGCAGTTCTGAAATATATCTGCCTCAGGAGTGTGAGGAGTTTGGATATGTGATAAAGGGTACCGTGAAGCTTTGCTATGGTGGCAAAGTACACACCGTAAAGGCCGGTGAGTCCTTTTATTTTAAAGCCGGTAAGAAGCATTTTATTGAAAATAAGTCTTCAAAGGATGCCATGCTCATATGGGTCAGCAATCCTCCAAGCTTCTGACGCTTCCCCTGCAGAAGCTCTTTTATAGGTCTGTAATTACTGCCGGCCGCATTTTTAGTGTGTACAGCAACAAATTATAAACATACAGGTCCTACCAGTACTATAATTACATGAGAAAGGTTTACACCATGGGAAAGAAATTAATTGATTTTATCGATATCACAAAGTCATACAACGGCAATGTTGTACTCGACGATTTAAATCTATACATCAGGGAGAATGAGTTTCTGACGCTGCTTGGACCATCAGGCTGCGGAAAGACCACCACACTTCGCATGCTCGGTGGCTTTGAGACACCGGACAAGGGAAAAATCATGTTTGATTCAAAGGACATCACAAATGTGCCTGCAAACGAGAGAAATCTGAACACTGTTTTCCAGAAATACTCTCTTTTCCCTCATATGACAATAGCTGAAAACATCGCGTTTGGTCTTAAAATAAAGAAAAAAAGTAAGGCTTACATAGATGACAAAATAAAGTATGCATTAAAGCTCGTCAATCTCGACGGCTTTGAAAACCGCTCTGTGGATTCTCTTAGCGGAGGCCAGCAGCAGCGTATCGCTATTGCAAGAGCTATTGTAAACGAACCTAAGGTACTGCTGTTAGACGAGCCGCTTGGCGCTCTCGACTTAAAGCTGCGCCAGAGCATGCAGTATGAGCTCATCCGCTTCAAAAATGAGCTCGGTATCACCTTCGTCTACGTCACACACGACCAGGAGGAGGCGCTTACCATGTCTGACACCATCGTAGTCATGAATCAGGGCTATATCCAGCAGATTGGCACACCAGAGGACATTTACAATGAGCCTGAAAATGCCTTTGTCGCTGACTTTATCGGGCACAGTAATATCATCGACGGTGTTATGATAAAGGATAAGCTTGTCGAGATACTCGGTGTAAAGATGCCTTGTGTGGACGAGGGCTTTGGTGAGAACACGCCTGTCGATATAGTCATCCGCCCGGAGGATGTGGAGCTGGTGCCTGCGGAGGACGGCTACATGCAGGGCGATGTCGTGTCAAATATCTTCAAGGGAGTGCACTATGAGCTTGAGGTAAAGGCTAACGGCTACGACTGGATGGTGCACACCACCAAATATGTAGAGGTCGGCAGTCATGTGGGTATCAAGGTGATTCCATTTAATATCCAGGTAATGCACAAGCCTGAGTCCTCAGATGAAAAGGCGGTGGAGATAGATGTCTAAAATAAAGAAACAGCTGCTCGCAGGGCCGTACCTCATATGGATTATCGGATTTATCATACTTCCGCTTTTCATGATTGTGTACTATGCATTTAAAGGCTCTGACGGAGGCTTCACATTTGAATATGTGGCTGCAATAGCACAGCACACCAATATCAAGGCACTGCTTTTATCCCTACGGCTTGGAGTCATATGCACCATAATATGCCTGGTGCTGTCCTATCCGCTTGCGATGATTTTAAACGGCTTAAAGATTAAAAACCAAAGCTTTGTGGTATTTGTTTTCATGCTTCCTATGTGGATGAACTTTATGCTTCGAATACTCGCGTGGAAGCAGCTTTTGTCCAAAAACGGTGTCATCAACTCGATACTCACCACTCTCGGACTGCCGGGCTTCAACATCATGAATACCTCCGGAGCAGTCGTGCTTGGCATGGTCTATGACTTTCTGCCGTTCATGCTGCTGCCTATATACAACTCCATGACCAGAATCAAAAACGACTGGATTGAGGCGGCTCTTGACCTCGGTGCAAACAAAGTCACAATACTTTTCAAGATTATACTGCCACTTACAGTTTCCGGTGTCATAAGCGGAATCGTAATGGTTTTCGTGCCATCACTCACATCCTTTGCCATCTCACAGATACTCGGTGGCGGCAAGGTCCTGCTCATCGGAAATATCATAGAACAGGATTTCGTCCATGGCTCGCAGTGGGGCGCAGGAAGCGGTCTCTCACTCGTGCTCATGGTATTCGTATTAATCAGCATGGCACTCGTCAATCTGTTTGATAAGGAAGGAGACCAGAGCGCATTATGGTAAAAAAAATAGCATCAAGGGTATATATGGGACTGATTTTTTTGTTTCTGTATCTACCTATCGTTGTATTAATAGTACTCTCCTTCAACAACTCCAAATCCAAGGTTAAATGGGGAGGCTTCACGCTCGACTGGTACATAAAGTGCTTTCAGAGCGAGCGGATTATGTCGGCATTTTCTACAACACTGCAGATTACGCTGCTTGCAGCTGTGATTTCTACAATAATAGGAACTCTCGCAGCCATGGGTATAAGCGCCATGAAGAAACGTAACCAGACAATCTATCTGGGCGCTACAAACATCCCGATGCTCAATGCAGATATCGTGACCGGTATCTCAATGATGCTTTTGTTTGTAAAATTCATGAATCTGGGCTTTGTGACAGTGCTTATCGCACACATCACGTTCAATATCCCTTATGTGATACTCAATGTGCTTCCAAAGCTCAAGCAAACCAACAAATACACCTATGAGGCCGCACTTGACCTGGGCGCATCACCTCTATATGCATTTTTCAAGGTCACCTGGCCTGAAATAAGCCCCGGAGTGTTCTCCGGCTTTATGATGGCGGTCACAATGTCACTCGATGACTTCTCCATCACCTACTTTACGAAGGGTGCAGGAGTAAACACACTCTCAACCATGCTCTACACAGAGCTAAAAAAGGGTGTAAAGCCGGAGCTGTATGCTCTGTCAACCATACTTTTCTTCACAGTGCTGCTGCTTTTGGTTGTGGTAAACATCAACTCAAACCAGATACCTGTCAGCTCATCAAAGAAGCCTGCAAGGGCTAAAAAGCTGCGCATCGTAAAGCGTAGTGTGAGCATCGCAATTGTTGCAGTACTCGTAATCGGCTGCTTTTCGGTATTTACCATAAGCGCCGGAGGCACGAACAATGACAATTCCATAACAGTGCTAAACTACGGTAAATACATCGATGAATCCGTAATCGACAGCTTCGAGCAGGAAACCGGAATCACCATTAAATACGAGGAATACGAGGAGCCTGAGGAGATGTACACAAAGTACAAGTCCGGTGCCATCGATTACGATGTCATCTGCACCTCTGACTACATCATCGAGAAGCTCATAAGTGAGGGTGAGGTCAACAAGATAGACTACAGCTCAATGCCAAACTATCAAAATGTAAATCAGGATATAATCGACATGTCCGCATCCTTTGACCCGACACATGAGTATACTGTGCCTTATTTCTACGGCACACTCGGCATACTATACAATAAAAAGATGGCTGATGCATCAGACCTAAATACCTGGGACTGCCTGTGGAACGGCAAATACAAGGACAACATGATTATGATTAATTCTGTCCGTGATGCCTTTACTCCCGCCCTTCGCACACTTGGCTACTCGATAAACGAGACAGACACAGCAAAGCTCGATGAAGCATTTGATATACTGAACAAACAAAGCAGTGATGTGCTCGCCTACTACGTGGATGAGACCTGTGATGAGATGGTTGCTGAAAATGCGGCAATCGCAGTGTGCTACTCCGGTGAGGCAGCTGCCGCCATGGCTGAAAATGACAACCTGGACTATATCGTACCAAAAGAGGGCTCAAACCTCTGGATTGACTCATGGTTTATTCCAAAAACATGCAAGAATAAAGAGGGCGCACAGGAATTTTTGAACTATATCTGCGGTGATGAGCCGGCACAGCTCAACTTTGAATATGTATACTATGCATCACCTATCCAGTCTGTCATCGAAAACCAGGATGCAGAAACGAAGGAAAATGAGGCGATTAATCCTCCTTCCGATATGCTCAAAAACTGTGAAGTATACAGAGCTTTAAATGATGATGATGCAACTCTTTACAATACACTGTGGCAGAGGCTCAAATCGGATTAAAAATGGATTACACAGCTATATTTTGTATGATATCACAAAAATGAAGTCTAAAAATTGTACAAAAATACATATTGCAAATTTAAACAAACAATGATAGAGTAAAACCCACGAAGCGCCCTGCTTCGTGGGTTTTACTTTTCCACGAGATCCGATATTTTTATGCTCCGCAAGGAGATTCATGAAATACACGGAGTTTTTACATACTATAGAAACAGAAATAACCGCAAGACTTGACAATGATTTCAAGCTTACCATCCATCCTGTCAAAAAGAACAACGGGATGATCTACGACGGATTGGTGATTATCAATCCCAAATTCAATATAGCACCGACTATTTATCTCAATCCTTACTACCATTGGTATCTTGATGGTGTATCCATTGATTCTATTCTCGATGCAATTTTATCCACCTACAATGATTTCAAGCCAACTGAAGATTTTGACATAAGCTTCTGTGATGATTTTTCCAAGGTAAAGGAGAAAATAATTTTCCAGCTCATAAGCTACGACAAAAACCAAAAGCAGCTAAAGGACATGCCCTATATCAAATATCTGGATTTTGCCATCATATTTGAAGTATATGTAGGAGCGCAGCTGCCTGAATTTGGCACCATTACAGTCACAGATGCGCTTCTGTCACGCTGGGGCATAGATATAGAAACACTAATCCGCGCCTCAATGCAAAATACCCCAAGGATACTTCCATGCTCAATAATCAACATGGCAGAGTTTCTTGCAAAAAAATGTCCGGGCTATGCCAATCAGATGCGCACAGTCTGTGATTTTGACAGCCTGCCTATGTATATCCTTACAAACAGCAGGCAGACAAATGGTGCATCCGCCATACTCTACCCGGGTGTGCTAAGCTCGCTGGCAAAAAAGCTCGGTGGCAATATGCTGCTCATACCAAGCAGTATCCATGAGTTTCTGGTAATGCCGCTGGATAGCGATATAGATGTCTGCAACCTAAGCGAATTCATCTGTGAGGTAAACTCTACAGAGGTACGCGACGAGGAAGTACTCGGCGAGAGGTACTACATATACGATAGTAAAACAGACACTGTCTACTGATAATCATATAACCTGATAATCATACGCGATAACACAAAATACCGGATATCATAGATATGTATCCGGTATTTTACTTTCTAAGAACATAGTTGGAAATTCATGAAAGTTATTGGCCTGTTATTTGCAGAGCGATGTACTAGTTGCCAAGCAGCATGTCGTAAAGCTTCTCATACTCTTTCGCAGATGCCTTCCATGAGAAGTCATGCCTCATGGCGCGCTGCATCATCTCCTGCCATCTGTCCTTATGGTTTTCAAACACATCAAGAGCATATTTGATGACATGCAGCATATCATGCGCATTATAATTGGCAAAGGAAAAGCCATCGCCAGTATTCTCATACTCATTGTACGGCACTACAGTGTCCTTAAGACCACCGGTCTCCCTGACTATAGGCAGCGTACCATATCGCATAGACATGAGCTGGCTCAAGCCGCACGGCTCAAAAAGAGACGGCATGAGAAATGCGTCACAGCCTGCATATATCTCATGTGCATTTTCCTCTGAGTAGCCAATATATACTCCAAGCTTCTGCGGATACCTGCCATGGAAATAATTAAACATCTCCTCGTACTGCTGCTCTCCTGTGCCCTGCACTATAAACTGTACATTCATGGTGGAAAGCATCTCCTCCATCACATATGCCACCAGATCAAAGCCCTTCTGATTTGTCAGACGCGAAACCATTCCAATCAGCATGACATCCTTATCCACAGCCAGACCATACTTCTCCTGCAGCTGACGCTTATTAACGACCTTTCCACTCAATTCCCTTACAGAAAAATGCTTATCCAGATATGTATCCTTCATAGGATTAAAGACATCATAATCTATACCGTTTACAATGCCTCTCAAATGCCTGCGCCGCTCAAGCATCAGGCCATCCAGGCCCTCTCCGCCCTCAGGTGTACAGATTTCATCTGCATATGTCGGACTGACAGTCGTAATCTCATCTGCATATACTATGCCGCCCTTTAAATAATTAGCCTCACCATAGAACTCCAGCTCCCCTGAATTAAAAATGTGCTCCGGAAGTCCTGTAACATCAGCCACCTCTTTAATCTTCCAACGCCCTTGAAACTTCATATTGTGAATGGTAAAGACTGTCTTTATACCGGCATAGAAATTGTCTGAGCCGTACACAGTCTTTAGAAAAACCGGCAAGAGTCCTGTCTGCCAGTCATTACAATGTATCACATCCGGGGCAAAATCTATAACCGGCAAAGCCTCAAGCACCGCCTTTGAAAAGAAAGCAAACTTCTCCACATCCTCGTATATATTGTTGTATGGTTTATCTCCTGCAAAGTAAAACTCATTGTCCACAAAATAATATGTCACACCATCATACTGCGATGTAAAAATCCCCACATACTGCCTGCGCCAGTTGAGATTGACATAAAAATGACAGACGAACTTAAGCTGTGGCAGTAATTTATCATCCATACATTTGTACTTCGGAAGTATAACTCTCACGTCATATCTGTCCTTGTCAAAATATTTTGGTAAAGATCCCACTACGTCAGCAAGTCCACCTGTCTTCATATAAGGTATTGCCTCTGATGCGGCCATTAATATTTTAATTTTGTCCATGCTGAAACCTCCCCCAGATTACAGTTATTTAAACAACGATTAATCTGATAAAAAATATAGTATACATCCTGAAACCAATAGAATGTATACTATATTATATCACGCGGGAGTACATTTTGCCTAGTAAATTTATCAAAATGTGGTTTTATTTGTCTATAATGACGATTTTTACATCCCAAGACGTATTTTGTCTGTAATCAGGGCAATAAACTCCGAATTGGTAGGCTTGCCCTTACCATAGTTTACAGTGTATCCAAACATGGCGTCTATCGTATCCATCCTGCCTCTGCTCCATGCCACCTCGATAGCATGCCTTATGGCTCTCTCCACCCTGCTTGAGGTAGTCTTGTACTTCTTTGCAATAGTGGGATACAAAAGCTTTGTGATAGAGCTAAGCATCTCCATATCCTCAACACACATCACTATCGCAGTCCTCAGATACTGATATCCCTTTATATGAGCCGGAACACCTATCTCATGAATGATATCCGTCACCTGTGTCTCAAGGGATTTTTTCTCCATATATGTATCATCAAGTGGCTCAGCGTCACCGGATGCTCTCTTTACATACACAAGTATCACATCAGAACCGGCATTACCGTTTATCATGCTGTATGCTTCATCACTACTTCTTGCTGTTCCTAAAAACTCCATGCCCTTTAATAAACTCTGCATATTTTTCTTTTCGTCTGCTACTGCGACATTTAAAGTGCTCATCAAACTCTCCTATGCCGCCAATTACTGTCATGTCAAAACAAATTTTATGTTTTTATGATAACACATTTTGTCGAATTTTGTCGAGAGCGTATTTTTTTTTAAATTTTATGTAACCATTCAGCCCCACGCATATTCGCAAAACCGCACGATACCCGTGCTTTCTCTATTCTTCAAACTGAGAGTTATACAGCTCTGCATAAAATCCGTTCTTTGCAAGAAGCTCATCGTGTGTACCCTGCTCGATAATGTCTCCGTCCTTCATGACAAGAATCATATCGGCATTCTTGATAGTAGACAGCCTGTGGGCGATGACAAAGCTTGTTCTGCCCTTCATCAGATTGTCGAGTGCCTTCTGGATACGGATTTCTGTACGTGTATCGACAGAGGATGTGGCCTCATCAAGGATAAGGATTGGATTGTCTGCAAGAATGGCTCTTGCTATTGTCAAAAGCTGCTTTTGTCCCTGTGACACATTGGATGCATCCTCGTTGAGCTCCATATCGTAGCCACCCGGCAATGTCTGGATAAAGTGATGCGCATGTGCTGCCTTTGCTGCCGCGATGACCTCCTCATCTGTGGCATCCAGACGGCCGTAGCGGATATTTTCCATAATGGTGCCCTTAAAGAGCCATGTGTCCTGCAATACCATGCCGAATGCATCTCGCAGATCGGCTCTGTTATAATCCCTGATATCATGTCCGTCTACAAGAATGGCACCTGAGCTTACATCATAAAATCTCATAAGAAGCTTGACCATGGTAGTCTTTCCCGCTCCTGTCGGTCCAACGATAGCAACCTGCTGTCCCGGCTTTACCTTTGCAGAAAAATCATTGATGATGATCTGGTCAGGATTATAACCAAAGTGTACATGCGAAAACTCTACACTTCCCTCGATATGGTCCGGCTTTACAGGATTTTCCACTGTTATATCCTCTTCCTCCTCATCGAGGAACTCAAATACACGCTCAGATGCAGCCGCCATCGACTGAAGCTGGTTTGCCACCTGTGCTATCTGCTGGATAGGCTGTGTGAAATTCTTCACATACTGTATAAAGGCCTGGATATCACCGATTGTGATGACATTCTTTATGGCAAGTATACCTCCTGAGATGGCAACTCCCGCGTATCCTAAGTTTCCTACAAACTGCATGATAGGCATCATAAGTCCTGAGAGGAACTGTGATTTCCATGCGGATTTGTAGAGCACATTGTTGGCCTCCTTAAAGGTCTTTACAGTCTCAGCCTCTTTATTGTATGCCTTTATGACAAGGTGACCTCCGTACACCTCCTCGACCTGTCCGTTGATATGTCCCAGATACTCCTGCTGCTGTCTGAAGTATTTCTGTGAATGCTTTATGACAAACGAAATAAGTATCATCGAAACAGGCAGGATAACGAGTGAAATCAGCGTCATGAGAGGTGAAATAGACAGCATCATGACCAGTGTACCGACCAAAGTGGCAACAGATGTAATAATCTGTGTGATACTCTGGTTCAAGCTCTGTCCGAGTGTGTCCACATCGTTTGTGATACGCGAAAGTACTTCACCATATGTCCTTGACTCGAAATACTTCATCGGCATACGGTTGATTTTGCTCGTGATGTCCTTACGCATCCTGTAGCAGGTCTTCTGCGTGATGCCTGTCATGATAAGTCCCTGGGCGAACATAAAGATGGCACTCACCACATATAAAGCCAGCGTAAACAAAAGAACCTTTGCAATATAATCAAAATCTATGCCGCCTGTTCCTGCAATCTTGTTCATGAGTCCCTCGGCAAGCGCAGTGGTGGCTTTACCCATGATCTTCGGTCCTGCAACGGAGAAGACAGTCGAAACTGCTGCAAATATCATAACTGCAATGATGGCAGCCCAGTATCTGCCGAGATACTTTATGAGCTTCTTTGTAGAGCCCTTGAAATCCTTGGCCTTTTCTGTGACCATTCCGGGGCCATGTCCCATTGGCCCTCTTGGCCTCTTAGGAGGCATCTTGAACTGTTCGTTGTTATTCTCACTCATCTTACATGCCCTCCTTTTCATTATCTAAGCCTGATACAGCCGAAATATCTGTTGCTGTTTTTGTTGCTTTATCAGTTGCAGTTTCTGCCGCCTTATCATCAAGTCCAAGTTCCTTGGCTGAAAGCTGTGACTGTGCAATCTGCATATATACATCGCAATTTTTAAGAAGCTCCTCGTGGGTGCCTTTTCCTACGATTTTACCGTCATCGAGCACGAGAATCTGGTCAGCATGAATAATCGTGCTGATACGCTGTGCCACGATAATGACGGAAGCATTCTCTGTAACCTCAGCTAAAGCTGCACGCAGACGCGCGTCAGTCTTCATATCGAGTGCTGAAAAGCTGTCATCAAACACATAGATATGAGGGTCCTTTGCGATAGCTCTTGCTATGGCAAGCCTCTGCTTCTGACCTCCCGACACATTGGAGCCGCCCTGTGCGATTGAGCTTTCATACCTGTCATTCTTTGTCTCGATAAACTCAGAAGCCTGTGCAATATCTGCTGCCTTTTTTATCTGCTCATCACTCGCATCCGCTTTACCAAAGCGCAGGTTTGAGGCGATGGTTCCTGAGAAAAGAATACCCTTCTGCGGAACAAAGCCTATCGACTCGCGAAGCTCGCTTAGTGTGTAGTCTCTGATATCGTGTCCGTCAAGCTCTATTGAGCCTCCCGTCACATCATAGAAACGCGGAATCAGGTTTACAAGTGTCGACTTTCCACAGCCCGTGCTTCCTATAATAGCTGTAACCTTTCCCGGCTCTGCCACGAAATCAATATCTGAAAGCACATCCTCCTTTGCTCCCGGATATCTGAAATCCACATGATTGAAGCGGATAACACCCCTGTGGTCTGCCTCAGTAACAGGCGCCTTTGGATCATTTACAGTGCTGCTTGTCCTTATGACCTCGTCAATACGCTCTGCCGCAACACCGGCTCTCGGAAGCATGATGGACATGGCTGAGAGCATGAGAAATGACATGACAATCAACATGGCATATGTAATAAACGCAGTCATCGTACCTACCTGCATAGAGCCCTTGTCTATTCTGCCTGCTGCAACCCACACGATACCGAGTGTGATGCAGTACATGATCATGGACATACCGGGCATCATAAAGGTCATGACGCGGTTTGTAAAAAGCTGTGTGCGTGTAAGCTCGCGGTTAGCCTCATCAAACCTCTTTTCTTCCTCTTTTTCACGGCCAAACGCCCTGATAACAGAAAGACCTGTAAGAATCTCACGCGAAACAAGATTCACCTTGTCTACAAGAGTCTGCATAATCTTGAACTTTGGCATAGCAATGCCGACCAACGTAAAAATAAAAACCATGATGGCAACAACCGCAATCGCAATCACCCACTCCATGCCGGATTTGGTCTGTGCCACCTTGATGATACCACCGATACCAACAATTGGCGCGTAAAGCACCATACGAAGCATCATGGTAGTAACCATCTGAATCTGCTGTATATCGTTCGTGCTTCTCGTAATCAGCGATGCCGTAGAGAATTTGTTAATCTCGGCATTTGAAAAGCCCACAACCTTTGAAAAGGTCTTCTCTCTCAAATCCCTGCCGACAGCGGCACCTACCTTAGAAGCCGCAAAGCCTACAACGCATGCTGCTATAAGCATAATTGCTGCAAAGCCTGCCATCTTTACTCCTGCCTTCCACAGATAGGCAATCTGGTTGGCATCCACATCAATTCCGGCATTCTCATCACACTTTGTCGCAAAAGCTACACCCATGGACTTTAATGTAGATGAACCGACCGCATCGATTTTGTCCTGCACCTTGCTTCTTATCTGCTTTATCATGTTATCATCAAGTGCTACTCCCTGAGGGATAGCCGATGCATCCACATCCATCTGCTCCCCCGACAAAAAAGCCTGATATGCCATGACAAGAGGAACCAAAAGCTCCTCATCCAGCTCATCAAGTGTGTCAGAATCAGCGGTCAGCTTGTATTTTGTCACACTATCGCCGTCACTTGTGTTCTCGGTATCTGCTGTATCGTAACAATCCGTAAATTTCTCTTTCTCATCGGACAGCATAAATGTCTGTGCCATCTGATAATCCTCCGAGGTAATCTCCTTTGGCAGGATATGCTCAATGCCATGATCCTGGATACCCACATCGATGATATCAGATGTGTACGCAGGCAAAGCCAGGTCACAGTATGCCTGAGCAATGAGAAAAACAAATATTAATATGATCCATCGCCAGTATGGAATCAGATTTTTGAAAATTTTACTCATAAACGTTTCCTTTCTTTCCGGTTAATTTATCCCCATACACGAATGCAAAAATATCCGCAATCGTGCGCATACTATCTATTTTATCAATAAGCGCGGATAATTCAATAAAGAAAGTATAAAGAAACAGTAAAAAAACAGAGACCATACAGGCTCATGGGCTGAAGCCCCGTCCTACTGCCAATGCCTGCAATTATCTCAATAAAAGAGGAAGCAGCCTCCGCGTTCTCGCCCAAAGATTGCTTCCTATAATTTACATTTCACTACAATATTAGCTCACAAGCCATTTTTTTACAGTTTCCTCATCAAAATCCACACATTCAGCTATATCTTCTATTGAGTGACCTTTTTTCTGAAGTTTTAAAGCAGTTACTTTTGCCTGACGAATTCTGCCTTCTTCTCTGCCTAATTCTCTGCCTTCTTCTCGACCTTCTTCTCTGCCTAACTCTCTGCCTTCATTTTTCTGTTCTTCCCACGCCTTACACATATCAATCACCTCGTCTTTCTCATCTATGTCTATATCCGTTCCTGCAAACAGGTTGATTGCCTCGACTGTCTCTCTGTCCACCCTGCTAAACTTTTCGTCATTCTGCAGCACTTCCTGCATTTTTTCCTTATCATACGCATTCTTCAGTACCTCGAAAAGCTGCCTGATGGATGTCCTGAATCCTGTAAAATCTGTTATCTCCCTCGGTGCCAGCAGATTAATCCTGTAATCCGGTATGAATGGCCGAAGCTCCTCATCCACATCACCAAACATATCTGACAGCTTCCTTGGGCCATCCCATTCTTTTGTTCCGAGATACACTGTAATCGTAATTACAGGAATCAGCTTATCCTCTTTCGTAAATCCCGAGAGAAATTCATCTGATGTTGTAGTATCCTTATCCTTTCGGTGCTTTTTTGCTGTTTCCTTTACCTGATTGCCGTATGCCATCACATCATAAAACATGTTTTTTATAGGTATGGCATAGTGTATATCCGACTGATTTTCTACTCCTATCAGTACGACATATGATTTGCCGGTATATTTGATGCTGGCATTTTTGAAGATATCCCTCAGCTTCTGCATTCTGTCTACATAAGGCATTTCAATTTTCCTGCTGTTGATTGGTAATTAAAGCATCGAAAACTTCCATGTCCTTTGTAGAATAATGCGAAGTGGTCTGCCCTCTTCAAAGTGGTGTGCACCTGTAAAAAAACTGTCATGTGGTGCCGCTTACAGAAATATAATGCTTTGAGTTGATTGTAGCATAGAGGCAGTGCTTTGTCATCAAAATTTTTTCTTTTGATACCAAGAGCTTCAATCATCGGCATCAAGGATTTGTTCGCCAGTTTCCTTATCATATAATGTTGCTGTAAGTTTGACATTACCAGCATCTGGAGAGATGTTGAATAATTTTACTTGGTCTTTAATTACAGCATTTTCAGGGGTATTTATATAAAATATACAATAAATTTAATTCAATTCTAAAAAGTAATGATTCCGAGTGCCTGCAGCAACAGTATAAGCAGGAATGCCGGTGCAATAAATTTAACCATGATTATATAAAGCCCTTTTCTGGTGAATTTGCTGCCTCCGCGTGTCACCTCATCTATTATTACCTTTGGACTTACTATCCAGCCAACGAGGATACATGTGGCAAGTGCAACGATTGGCATGAGCACATTGTTACTTACATAATCCATGATATCAAGTATCTGTCCGACTGTGCCGTTTGGAAGCTTAACCTCCATATAGAGCTTATTGTAGCCAAGGCAGACTATTATCTCTGCAATCAGACCGTATACCGTGACTAAAATTGCGCTTTTTCTGCGGCTCCAGTGAAATCTGTCTATAAGACTCGATACAATAGCCTCCATAATTGATACAGACGATGTGACTGCTGCGAATGCAACTATCATGAAGAATATCAATCCAACAATATCTCCTGCTATTCCCATTTCATTAAATACCTTTGGCAGTGATATAAACATAAGACCCGGTCCTGCTGACATGCCGTCTCTGCCCATAAATACATATACTGCCGGAATGATCATAAGACCTGCAAGGAATGCAACAAGTGTATCAAAAATCTCGATCTGATTGATTGAGCCCATGAGCTTTGATTCCTTCTTGACATACGAACCATATGCAACCATGATTCCCATAGCCACACTGATTGAGTAGAACAGCTGACCGAGTGCATCAACAAATACTGTGACAAGCTTTTGCATTGTAAGCCCCTTGAAGTCAGGAACCACATATATCTTAAGACCATCAAGACCACTTCTTGCTGCACCTGATGCATCCTTATAATTGAGCGTCAGTGAGAAAATACCGATTGCAAAAATAAGCACAACAAGGATAGGCATGAGCACCTTGCTGAACCGCTCGATACCTTTATTGACTCCGCCAATGACAACTGCTGCTGTTATAAGCAGATAAACCACTCCAAATATGATTGGTGCCCACTGACCTGTGATAAAGCCTGTGAAATATCCATCCGCAACTGCATTCTTACCGCTTCCGGTAATGAAAAGTGTAAAGTATTTTAAAACCCATCCACCTATAGTACAGTAGTAAGGCAGAATAATAGCCGGTACTATACACGCAAGCACACCGATAAACTTGCCCTTTGGATTGATAAGACCATACGCGGTGAGCGGTCCCTGTCCGGTCTTACGTCCTATTGCAATCTCAGTGGTAAGCAATGCAAAGCCAAAGGTCAGAACAAGTATCAGATACACCAACAGAAAAAGTCCTCCTCCGTCCTTTGCTGCCAGATACGGAAACCTCCATATATTTCCAAGTCCTACCGCACTGCCGGCTGCCGCAAGAACGAACCCAATGTTGCCGGAAAAAGTGCTTCTTGATTTTTCTTTCATTTTCTATTGTCTCCTTAATATATTATATAATTTAATTTCGATTTAATATGGACATTGTTTCCATTTACAAATCTAATATACCTATTATAATCATCTAGAGTACTTTTTGCAACGGTTGATATTTTTTATTCGAATTTGCAGTTTGGTAGCGTAGCTACGGCAGAAGTACGTGTGCGCCAGTGGTACCCGGAGCTTGCGTTCCGTACTATTGTCCTAAATAAGGTTCTTGATTCCCTCTGTTAAACGCTTTGCAACTCTCACATTGTTCATAGTATAAAGGTGAATTCCCTCCACATCATTAGCTAAAAGCTCAATTATCTGACTCTCGCAGTAAGACATTCCGGCATCAAAAAGTGCCGCCTTGTTGTCTCCGTATCTGTGCACAATCTTCTGGAATTTCTCCGGGAACTTAGCACCGCACATTGTGACCATTCTCTGAATCTGAGCCGCATTGATACAAGGCATTATGCCCGGGATAACCGGCACATTGATACCTGCAAGCCTGCAGTCCTCAGCAAAATTGAAGAAGGTATCATTGTCAAAGAAGAGCTGCGATAAAAGAAGCTCTGCACCGGCATCAACCTTTTTCTTAAGATTCTTAATATCATCTACCTTATCAGCTGCCTCCGGATGTATGTCCGGGTAGCACGCACCTGCGATACAGAACTGATCACCTGTGGTGTCCTTTATGTACTTAATAAGGTCGCTTGCATGGAGAAAATCCTCCTTTGCAGGCACATTTGGATTTCTGTCTCCTCTTAAAGCGAGGATATTCTCGATGCCCTCATATGAAAGCTGTCTGGTGAACTCATCTATCTCAGCCTTGTTATAGCACAGACATGTAAGGTGTACGACCGGCTCCACATTGTACTGGTTCTTGATTTTCTTCGCAATCTCGATAGTCTTGTTATTGTTTGAGCTGCCGCCTGCGCCAAATGTCACGCTGATGTACTCAGGATGACAATCACAGAGTATCTCAAGCATCTCGTCAATATTTTTAAAGTCCTCCTCCTTCTTTGGTGGAAAAATCTCGAAAGAAAGTGACTGTGGTTTGTTTGTATGTATCTGTGTAATCTTCATGTTATCCTCCGGTATATATGATTATTTGATAAGTTTTAATGTCATAGTCCATATATTACTGTAATTTTTTGTCATTGTAAAATATATTTTTCTTTTAGTTTGTCATAAATAAAATCTATATCAAAACAGGCTGAGCCTTTGATTTTTTTATATGAGGTGATATAATGAACGAAGCAAATCCAAAAGAGGTAATTTATGAAAAAAATAGATTTTGATAACGATTCGATAAAGAAAAACATATTGCAGGCTGCTCTGCCCATGCTTGTAGCACAGATTCTAAGCCTGTTGTACAACATAGTGGACCGCATATACATCGCCCGCATACCTGATGTCGGAACTACTGCACTCGGTGCTGTGGGGCTCTGCTTTCCTATTATAATGCTGACAATCGCTTTCTCAAATCTCTTTGGAAGCGGCGGCGCTCCACTTTTTTCAATAAAAAGAGGCATGAGTGATGACAAGGCCGCAAATACTATAATGAATACCAGCTTTACAATGGTCTGCACATTTGCAGTCATTTTTACAGCTTTGTGCATGATTTTTGCAAAGCCCCTTTTAATACTCTTTGGTGCATCTGAAAATGCCCTTAAATATGCACTCCCATACCTGCTCATTTATCTGCTTGGAACACTCCCATCCATGATTTCAACAGGCATGAATCCCTTTATCAACGCTCAGGGCTACTCCACTACAGGCATGCTGTCCGTGGCAATCGGAGCCATTGCCAATTTGGTGCTTGACCCGCTTTTTATATTTGGATTTAATTTTGGCATCAAAGGAGCAGCTATTGCTACGGTCATCTCACAAATACTGTCTGCTCTCTATGTGCTTCACTTTCTTAGGAAAAAGGCTGAGCTTAAGGTGCGCCTTATGACACTCTCTGAATTTGGTGAAAATACGCGCTATGCAAAGGACATCATAAGCCTTGGAACCTCCGGCTGTGTCATGCAGCTCACAAACAGCTTGGTATCTATATGCTGCAACAACGTGCTTTCAGTGACCGGTGGCGATTTGTACATATCGGTAATGACCATCGTATCAAGCATCAGGCAGATGGTCGAGACTCCAATTTATGCAATAGTGGAGGGTTCATCTCCTGTTTTAAGCTACAACTATGGCGCCAAAAGGCCGGCCCGGGTGAGAAAATCCATTTTCACTATGGGACTGCTCGTGCTTCTATATACAGCTGTCATGTGGAGTGTGATCATACTTGCTCCTCATGCCCTGATTGCTATTTTCAGCTCCGATGCCACCCTTATGGATGATGCGGTGAAGGCTTTAAATATCTACTTTGCGGCATTCATATTTATGGATCTGCAGTACGTTGGACAGACCACCTTCAAATCACTGAATAAAAAGAAGAGGGCTATATTTTTCTCCCTGCTTCGCAAGGTGTTCATCGTCGTACCGCTGACATATATCCTGCCTTACTCCTTTGGCATGGGAACGGACGGTGTGTTTATGGCAGAGCCTGTATCAAACGTGATCGGCGGAAGCATCTGCTTTGTAACCATGCTTAGTACAGTACTGCCGGAGCTTCGCAAAATGGAGCAGTAATTACAGCATCTCATCAATACAGATGCCGTAGCCTCCTGTCGGATCATCGACAAACACATGGGTGACTGCTCCTATTATTTTGCCATCCTGTATGATAGGGCTTCCGGATGTGCCCTGCACTATTCCACCGGAAAGCTCTATCAGCCTTTCGTCTGTCACCTTAAGCTCCATTCCCTTGTTGGTATCTGTCGCCTTTTTGTCTATATTTGTTATTTCCAGATTATATTTTTCCAGTTTTCCCGATATTTCCGATATCATCTGTGCACTGCCTGTGTGTATCTCATCCTTGTCTGCAACCGGATAATACGTATCCTCTGCGGCATATTCCGACAATTCATCACTGTCAAGCTGTCCGTAAATTCCCAGATTACTATTGCAGTCAAGTGTGCCTATGTGGCTTTTTTTGCCAAAATACACCACTCCGCCTATCTCTCCCGGCGTGCCTGCCTTTCCCTTTTTGATTTTGGTAAGCTTCATGCTGTACAAATCACCGCTGTTTGCATACAACAGATTGCCGCTTTGTGTTCCGTCTCCTATTCCATGCCCCAGCGCTCCAAAACGGCCGTCCTTTGTATAATAAGTGATAGTACCGATTCCTGCCAGATCGTCCTTCACCCATATTCCCATATAGTATCTGCCATCATCCATCCTGACAGGCGCGATATCCGCTGACATTTCTTCACTGCCTCTAAGAAATTTTATATTTACCGTTCTTTTATTAATTTTTGATTTAACTTCTTGTTCTTCATTTATTTTTTCTTCGTGACTTTTATCTTCATTACTTTTATCTTTTAGGTTTTCATCATATTCCTTCATTATGTCATTCACCGCTTCAGAAAGCTCCTCCTTGTCTGCCACGGTGCGCCCATTGACAGACAAAATATAATCACCGCACTTCACCTTTTTATCTGCCGGATTGACTTTTTTGCCATCCTCGTCTGTCACCTCTGTCGTATTCACAACAAGCACTCCCTCTGTCTGCTCATATATACCGGTCAGCCTGCCGCAGGCATATACTCCCTCAACGCTTGTGCTATCACATATTTTACCGGTCTCTTGATAATTTCCACCATTTTCACCGTTCTCGCCCAAATCAGCCGATACACTGGCCGTCTGTCCTGAAAGCCCTGTCGCATATCTTCCATATCCGGCCTTTGATTCATTTAAAAAACTTCCTAATGCACTTTCATCAAATGCCTTATCTACCCTGCTGCACCACTTATCATCACTGCTTAGTGCAAACATAGCTATCACTACTGCAGCCAGCGTGACACTCACAAATTTTCCAAAAAACTTCCGCATACTATTACCTCCATTTGGATTAGTATGCGTCTGTCATTTTTATTTTATTCGTAACCGAATATAGTTTGACAGTTTATGTGTTTTCCATCATGGCATATACCGCCACCAATGATGACCTCGACACCTTCCACATAATATTTATGATAGTGCTTTTTTCTCCATGGCAAGTGCTTTCATCTCGCGTGCGCTCTCCATCACGGTATCCGTGATTTTTGCACCGCCGAGCATTCTGGCCAGCTCAGCCACGCTGTCATTGTCATTTAGCCTTCGAATCCTTGAAACCGTGGATTTGTTCTCGACTGCTTTTTCAATAAGGAAATGTGCATCTGCCATAGCTGCTATCTGTGGCAGATGTGTGATACATATAATCTGATGGTTGCGACCAAGCTCATTCATCTTCTCAGAGACCATCTGAGCTGTACGTCCACTGATTCCAGAATCAATCTCATCGAAAATAAGCGACTCAATGTGGTCATTTTCTGCCATGATTGTCTTGATGCCAAGCATGATACGCGACAGCTCTCCGCCTGAAGCTACCCTGCCGAGCGGCTTAAGCGGCTCTCCGGGGTTAGTTGATATGAGAAACTCCGGCGCATCGATGCCGTTTGCCGTATAGTCCGGCAATCTGTCAAACTGCATATCAAACTGTACATCAAGGAAATTCAAATCATTAAGTGCTGATTTAATTTCTGATACAAGCTTTACAGCACTCCTTTGTCTGATTTCTGATACCTCATCCGATATCTGTGACAGCTCCTTTTCCTTTTTCGCAAGCTGCTGCTCTAATTTCTGTAAATAGGAATCATAATCATTCAGGACACTGATACGCTCCCTCTTTTCATTGAGTGCTATCAGTATATCATCAATTGAGTTGCCGTATTTGCTCTTTAGATGATTTATCTCATCCAGACGCTTTTGTGTCTCATAGAAGGTCTCCTCGTCAAACTCAGCCTGTGATATATATCCTGATATCTCGTGATTAAAATCAGAAAGCAGACTGTCTATCTCTGACAGCTGACTCTCCAGAGCTTCCACATCCTCATCATAGCCTGATACCAGTGACAGCTCTCTTACCGCCCTGCCAATAAGCTCTGAGGCACTCTCCATCTCGCCTCCTGTGGCAGAATATGCAGCATTTACGCCCTCCATGATTTTCTTTCCGTTTGAAAACTTCCTAAACTGCGCCTCAAGCTCCTCATCCTCACCCGGCACAAGGGAAGCATCTTCTATCTCCTTCACCTCGTACTCAAGGAATGACAGCTCACGGCTTCTTTCTTCATTGTCGATATTTGACTTTTCATACTCATCCTTAAGTGCCCTATATGCTTTGTATGTGACTGAAAGCTGCTGCTTTTTATCTCCAAGCGACTGCTTTGCGTACTCATCAAGTATATCAAGGTGTTTTTTCTTTGATAAAAGTGACTGGTGCTCATGCTGACCGTGGATATCTATGAGATATGAGGCTATTTCCTTCATTCGTGAAACAGACACGGCTTCACCGTTTACCCTGCCAACTGCGCGCGACTGTGTGATTTTACGGCTTAAAATCACGCATCCGTCCTCGACCTCCACATCAAGCTCCCTTAAAGCCTCTATAATATTTGGGTCCTCAACTGAAAAAATAAGCTCCACAAAAGCGGGCTTTTCATTGTCTCTTAGCATCTCCTTTTGCACTTTTTCACCAAGCGCCAGATTGATAGAGCCTATGATGATTGATTTTCCGGCTCCGGTCTCTCCCGACAGTATATTTAGTCCGTCGGAAAACTCAACCTCACACTCATCTATGAGTGCCAGATTCTTTACATGTAGATTTTGTAACATATTTTCTCCTTCCTCTCCCAGGCATGACGATATATGTTATTTTCTGTTACAGTTCAGCTATAATCTGATATTCATGTAACATTATTCCACAATTCTGCGGATTTTTTTCATCACCGCATATGTATCATCAACAGTCCGGATTGCACACATGATTGTGTCATCTCCTGCAATCGAACCGACGATTTCTCTCATCTTCATGGCATCTATTGCAGCACAGACAGCGCTTGCCATTCCCGATACAGTCTTTATAACGAGGATATTCTGTGCCATATCCATTGACAAAAAGCCCTCTCTGAGTACTCTTTCGTATTTCTTTGAGAGATTCTCAGGTGCATCCGTTATCACGGCGTACTTCTGTCTGCCGCCTGCGGTAGGAATCTTTGTGAGCTTAAGCTCCCTGATATCCCTGGATACTGTGGCCTGAGTCACGCGAAAACCATCTTTTTCAAGAAGCGCAGACAGCTCATCCTGCGTCTCTACCTCATTCTTTTGGATTATCTCAATTATCTTGGATTGTCTGTTTGTTTTCATGTCCTGCCACCTCATAAATATTATTTGTAACTATTCATTATAACAATCCTTATCTGTGTTATGAATAATTTCCCATCTTTTTGCGGAGTATCTCCAAAAAGCTTCTCTGGTGAAGCTTGCAAATCTTTGTATGATTGGCTGCCCTTGAAATAACAAAACGGTCTCCCACAGCCAGCTCTGCCGTGGTGTCGCCATCATAGCTGACACACGCCAGCTCATCGTTTTGCTCCCTGCGGCTTAGAATCTCTATCTCTATCTCATCATCTCCTGAAAGCACAATGCTCTTTGACGTAAGATTGTGAGCATTGTTCGGTGTGAGCAGTATCATATCGCCCTTCGGATCCACAATCGGACCTCCCGCCGACATACTGTAGCCTGTAGAGCCCGTTGGAGTCGCAACAATTATGCCGTCGGCATGGTAATTGTTTAAAAACTCACCGTTTACATACACATTGAGGCTTAATATCTGCAAATTACCCTTTCTATGGATGACTATATCATTTAATGCAACTCTCGAGGTCTCACTGCCTCTTTTATGCCCTGTGAGCATAATACGGTCCTCTGTCATGTATTTATCAGCCATGAGCGAATCAATAGCGTCAAATACCGTAGCTTCCTCCACCTCACACAGATAGCCGAGTGTGCCAAGATTCACTCCCATAAGCGGAATCTCAAGTGTCTCCACCCTTGTGGCTGCACGAATCAGTGTACCATCTCCGCCGAGCACAAGAATACACTGCGTATCCTGTGGTATATCCTCAAGCTCAAACTCGTTATCGGATATAGCCTCGACATTGCTCATAAGACCCTTTGCCGTGCCGCCCTTTTGCTCTATGTATGCCACTATTTTATTTGTAAGTGCAAAATCCCTGTCCTTATAGGCATTTGCTATCACAACAAAATGTTTCATAGTCTATTTCCTGTCCAGCTCTCCATGCGCGGCCTCGACCACACTATGAATATCCACTGATTCCTCCTTTATAGGATCATCTGTCTTTTTGATATGTACGAGGTACTCTATATTGCCCTCCGGCCCCTTGATTGGCGAATACTCAAGGTCTAACACGCTAAATCCATTTGAAAGTGCAAAGGATATGATATTGTTCACTACCTCCTCATGCACGCTCTTGTCACGGACCACGCCCTTTTTACCTACCTTTTCCCTGCCTGCCTCAAACTGTGGCTTGATAAGACAAACCATCTCGCCACCGTCCTTTAACAGTGCTCTTGCAGGACCTAACACCTTGGTAAGTGATATGAATGACACATCAACCGATGCAAAATCAAGCTCATCATCTATGTCATTGGGCGTCACATACCTGATATTGGTCTTTTCCATGCACACCACGCGCTCATCCTGACGCAGCTTCCATGCAAACTGGCCATATCCGACATCCACGGCATACACCTTTTTAGCACCATTTTGAAGCATACAGTCTGTAAAACCGCCTGTTGAAGCACCTATATCCATGCACACCTTGCCATCCATCGTGATATCAAAGTGCTTCATAGCCTTTTCAAGCTTTAGCCCTCCACGGCTCACATACTGCAGTGTCTTTCCATGAATCTCAATATTGCAGTCATCAGGAAATGTGCTTCCCGCCTTATCCTCACGGTTGTTATTTACAAAAACATTGCCCTCCATAATCATGGTCTTTGCTTTTTCCCGTGATGGTGCAAGGCCTCTGTTTACAAGTAATACGTCTAATCTTTCTTTCATACTGTATGTTACCTCTATCTATAATGCTGCTATTATACGCTTAGCCACCGATTCGGCATCCACATGCAGCTCCTTTTTGAGCACCTCGACATTGCCATGCTCCACATAGCAGTCAGGAAGTGCAACTGTCAACACCTCAAGAGCTATGCCGTTAGTCTTGACATACTCCGTCACATGCTCACCAAAACCGCCGCTTTGCACGTTTTCCTCCATAGTCACAAGCAGACTGTGTTCAGCCGGCAGTTCCTTAATTGCTTCCTTATCAAAAGGCATTGCAAAACGCGCATTGATAAGTGTAGCAGAGATTCCCTCTGCCTCAAGCAGCTTTACTACATCAACGGCAGTCTTTACCATACTGCCGAGTGCCATGATAGCCACCGTGCTTCCTTTTCTGATTAGCTCACTCTTTGCAAGCTCTATCGGCTGTCTTATTTCCTTAAGGCCGTCATAGGCTGCCCCTCTTGGATATCTGAGTGCAATCGGACCGTCATATGCCACTGCAAACTTCATCATATCAGACAGCTCCCACTTATTCTTCGGAGCCATGATTGTCATATTCGGGATGACCGACAGATATGATATGTCAAATATTCCCTGATGTGTCTCTCCGTCACTGCCTACAAGCCCTGCCCTGTCGATTGCAAAGATGACATGCAGATTCTGTATGCACACATCGTGAAGTATCTGGTCAAACGCCCTTTGTAAAAATGACGAGTACACCGCAAATACCGGGATAAGTCCTGCTTTTGCAAGCCCTGCCGCAAAGGTCGTGGCATGTGCCTCGGCTATTCCCACATCAAAAAACCTATCCGGGAAATTGCGGTGGAATCTTCGAAGCCCTGTTCCTTCTGCCATGGCAGCTGTTATCGCAACCACCTTTGGATTTCTCTCACCCAGCTTTTTCATGACTGTTGAGAAAACATCTGTGTAATTGGCCTTCGTGCGCTTATTCTTTGGAAGCCCTGTCTCTATGACAAACGGCTCTGCCCCGTGAAATCTGGAAGGATAACGCTCAGCCGGGCCATAGCCTGCTCCTTTTTTCGTGAGCACATGCACAAGCACCGGGCCATCCACACGCTTTGCCTCATCAAACACACGGCACATTTCATTTATATCACCGCCATCCACAGGTCCCAAATAGATAATGCCCATCTCCTCAAAGAACATCCCCGGAATAAAAAGCTGCTTTATGCTGCTCTTTGTATTCCTGATATGCTTTACCATACGCTCTCCGTAGATTGGTATATGGTTTAGGGAATTCATGACATTATTCTTAAAATCCCTGTATGCATCCGCTGTGCGAAAGCCTGAAAGATACTGGCTGATGCCCCCGACGTTCTCTGAAATCGACATATTGTTGTCGTTTAACACTATAATAAAATTGCCCTTCACGCTTGAAGCGTTGTTGAGCGCCTCATATGCCATGCCTCCGGTCAGCGCGCCGTCTCCGATGACTGAAACCACATGGTAGTCCTCTCCGGTCACCTGTCTGGCTGTCGCAAGCCCAAGCCCTGCTGATATGGATGTGGAGCTGTGTCCTGTATTAAAGCAGTCACAGTCGCTCTCATCCGCCTTTGGGAAACCGCTCATGCCTCCATACTGTCTGAGCGATGAAAATCCATCCTTTCTGCCGGTGAGTATCTTGTGTGTGTACGACTGATGCCCTACATCCCACACTATCTTATCCTTCGGCAGATCAAAGCACAGATGAAGTGCCATGGTAAGCTCCACAACTCCGAGGTTTGATGCCAGATGACCTCCTGTCACCGATATGCTCTCTATAAGAAACTGCCTGATTTCATCCTTTAACAGCTCAAGCTCCTCAGGTGTCAGTTTTTTTATATCATTTTCCTTTTGTATCTTTTCTAAAACCATCCTATTTCTCCCGATGGATCAGATATTCAAATAACTCCTTAAGAAATGCATCGTCGTATCCCAAATCATCAAGCTGCTCCTCTGCCTCCTTGGAGATGCGCTCCACATCAGAAACCGCTTTATCCAATCCCTCAAATGTGACATATGTCGCTTTATTATTTTTCTCGTCACTGCCTACCGGCTTTCCAAGCACCTCAAGTGTACTTGTGACATCAAGCACATCATCCTGTATCTGAAACGCAAGCCCCAGCTTTGCCGCTATCTGCTCCACGCGTGATACCTCATCAGACGATGCCCCTGCAAGGATTGCGCCTATCATCATCGAGCTCTCTATAAGTGCGCCTGTTTTAAGCCTGTAGATAAAGTCAAGCTTTTCCCTTGTGATAGGACAGTCATCGGATTTCTCGCTTTCCACATCGACCACCTGTCCTCCGACCATACCATACACGCCTGCCTTTTTTGCAAGCACCGTAAATGCCCTTGCCACACGCGCATCAGCCACTTCCATGTCAAAAGCCTTTGCTGCGGTCTCATATGCCATGTTTAAAAGTGCATCACCCGCAAGAATGCCCATAGCCTCACCATACACAGCATGTGTAGTCTTCTTTCCACGCCTGTACTCATCATTGTCCATGGCAGGCAGGTCATCATGCACCAGCGAGTATGTGTGTATCATCTCGATTGCCGCCATAAATGGCTCAATCACTGCACTGCTTCCGCCAAACATATGGTATGTCTCTTCCATGAGCATAGGGCGAAGCCTCTTTCCACCGGCTCTCACACTATAGTTCATGGCCTCAAAAATAATCCTCTGCTGTCCCTCCTCAGCGGGAAGAAACTTCTCAAGCACGTTATTTATATGCTCTACCTTTTGCTGCAGCTCTTCCATGAATTGTGACTTATTTAAATTCCCATTTAAGCTCATCAGAATTCCTCCAGTTGTCCGTCGCTGTTTAGCACAAGCATGGCCTTTTCCATGCCCTGTACCATATCATTGGCACTCTTTACCTCATCAAGCCCCTTCTTGTAGAGCTCAAAGGCCTCATCCAGGGATACATCCGCATTCTCCATCCTCGCCACTATCTGCTCTAAGTGTGCAAATCGCTCCTCGAGTGTCAGTGTTTTTTCATTTTCTTTGTTCATCGTTAATAACCTCCGAAACTACGGCCCTTGCATGACCGTCTATCAGATATATATTTATGTCATCGCCTGCATTGATATCGGATACACTGTGCAGTGCCCCCTTCTTTTCCACCTCGACATACGCATAGCCCTGTGCCAGCTTTTTGGCCGGTGAATATGCATCCAGTGTACCTGAAAGCAGTGCCAGACGCTGTCTGCAATCCGAAAGCCTCTGCTTCATAATTCTTTCAAGTGCATCCTCGATATCTGCCAGACGCCTTTTATTCTCATTTAGTTTATTCTGTGGACTAAGGAAATTAAGTCTTGTTTTAATATGTGACAGCTTTTCCCTGAAAAAATCAATCCGGCCTGTCAGATTTCTGTCCATCCTGCGGCGCAGATTGTCAAGGCGCTCTAACGTCTGTCTGTAGTCACTGACTGCAAGCTCTGCAGCCGCTGAAGGTGTTGGTGCTCTCCTGTCTGACACAAAATCCGCTATCGTCCAGTCTGTCTCATGACCTACTGCCGAGATGATTGGCGTGCGGCAGTCAAATATGGCTCTCGCCACAATCTCCTCATTAAAGGCCCATAAATCCTCTATGGAGCCTCCGCCTCTGCCGACTATTATCACATCAAGATTCATAGCATCCAATGTCTGTATGCCCTTCACTATGCTATTAGCCGCACCCTCTCCCTGCACAAGTGCCGGATAAAGTATGACCTGTACATATGGATTCCTGCGCGATGATACATTCCTTATATCCTGCACGGCCGCGCCTGTCGGTGCTGTAACCACGCCAATACGGCCGGCATACTGCGGAATAGGCTGCTTGTACTCTGCGGCAAACATGCCCATCTCCTCAAGCTCATGCTTTAGCTGCTCGAATTTGAGATACAGATTGCCCTCTCCGTCAAGCTCTATCTTTTTGGCATAAAGCTGATATGCGCCGGTCTTCTCATACACCTCAACGGAACCTGTCACAATAACCTGGTCCCCCTCCTTCATGTGGAAGGAAAGTCCTGCCGCCCGGCTGCCCGCAAACATAATAGCGTTCATGGCTGCTCCCGCGTCCTTTATTGTGAAATAAATATGACCGCTCGTGTGATACTTGCAGTTGCTCACCTCTCCCTTTATACTCACCTGTCTGAGCATAAAATCCTGAGCGAACATATTTTTAATATAGCTATTTACTTGCGCTACCGAATATATATTTCTATTTGCCATGTTCAATGCTCTATATCGCTGTTCCTCTTAAGCTATGCAAACTTTGCAAGCACTCCGTTTACAAATGCACCTGACTCATCTGCACCATACTTCTTTGCAAGCTCAACAGCCTCATTTATTGAAACCTTTGTAGGAATATCGTCCTCAAACTTTATCTCATAAACTGCCAATCTGATAATTGCCAGATCAACCTTTGCCATACGATTGGTCTTCCAGCCTGTAGACTTCTCATCGATGAGTGCATCAAGCTCTGCCATATGCTCAATAATCGCACTGCATTTTTCATCAATGTACTGTCTTTCCTCGTCTGTAGGATTTGTAAGCTCATCATTTAAAAGCTCCATCTGCTCTGCAAGCTCAGACTTGTCATGAAACTCAACCCTGAAAAGCATCTTAAAAACGTTTTCTCTTATCTTGCTTCTTGTCATTTAAATTCCTCTCGTGAATAATATTTTATATAAATTAAGGATGTCTGTACGACATCCTTAATTATACTACATTTGTGATCATTTAAAAAGAACTATTTAATTCTCTCCCATATCAACACTTGCTATACGAACATTGATAGTAGCCACAGAAAGCCCTGTCATTGTCTCAATTGCAGACTTAACCTTCTCCTGTACCTTTGTAGAAACCTCAGGGATGCTGTATCCATAAGCAATATTGAGTGCTACATCAACCACTACCTCATTGTCTGCTATCTCAATCTGAATTCCCTTTGAGAGATTCTTCATACCGAGCCTGCTGACAATCTCGTTTGTGATATTGCCTGCCATGGAGCTTACTCCCTCAACCTCAGTGGCTGCAAGACCTGCTATGATAGCTACAACCTCATCTGCTACCTTGATCTCGCCAGACTCATCTGATTTGATATTTATTGTGTTTCTATTCTCTGCCATGTCCATGTTCCTCCTTAACCGGCTATACGGTCTGTCCCTTTGCCACGTAAACCTGGAATGAGTCATTTCCCGTAAGTGATCTATTTCTTGATACGCGAACATTCTTGTCTGTGATCACGTACTCCAGATTGGCGCCATCCTCAATTACCGTATCCTGTAGCAGGATGCAGTTCTTGACCTTTGCATTCTTTCCTATCTTGACGCCTCTTGATAGGATGCTGTTTTCCACGGTACCCTCGATGACACAGCCATCAGCAACCATGACATTCTTGGCTTTTGAGCCATTTATGTATCTTGTAGGGTTATCATCCCTGATCTTTGTATAGATAGAATTGCCAGTCTTAAACAATGCTTCCCTGTTATCCTCATCAAGAAGCTTCATATTCTCCTCGAAATAGCTCTTCATATCTGTAATCTGTGAAGCATAGCCTGTGTACTCATATGCCTGGATATTGAGTGAATCAGTGTTTGCAGCCATCAGATCCCTTGTAAAATAAGAATAACCATGTACAAAAGCGTCATCCACTATTCTAATGAGCTTCTCCTTCTCCATGATATAGATATTCATGCCAAAGTTTACCTTGCCCATATCCATGGCATTGATATATATCTTTTTGATACGTCCATCATCTATATCAAATGTATAGTACATCTCATCATTGTTGCCGTTTGGTCTTAGGAATACCTTCGGTACCTCCTGCTTGCGGTACATTGCAGTGATATCAGCCCCTGTGTTCTTATGTGCCTCAATCAGCTCCCTGAAATCAAAATTGAATACATAGTTGGCATCAGCCATGATAACATACTTCTGAGTACACTTTCTCAGATAGCCCTTAAGGCTTTCGATTGCCTCAACACGGCCCTCATACACCTTAATCTGCTTCTGTGCATAAGGCGGAACTATATTGATACCACCATTTTTTCTTGCTAGATCAAACTCCTGACCTGAGCCCAGGTGGTCCATCAGAGAGTGATAATTCTTCTTAACTATGAGAGATATATTGTCTATTCCGCTATGTACCATGCTTGAAATCAGGAAATCGCAGAGTCTGTAACGACCCGCAAACGGAATGGAAGCCATAAGTCTCTCGGATACCATCTCAGGAATGAGGGCATCATAACTGTTTGCAAAAATAATGGCCAAAGCCTCTTCGTTGTTCATGTTTAGCATTGTTCCTGGCCCTCCTCAACATCATTATATACCATTGCCTTTGGTCCTATAACCGCTCTGTCGCCAATTGTAACTCCCGGTGCAATTGTAGCAACATCACCTGTCACGTCCTCCGCCGGCTTTTCTCCAATAACTGCATCACAGCCTACTGTAACGCCCTCTGCAACTATACAGTGTGTGACCTTAGCGCCTCTTTTTATCACAGTATCACCCATAACAACTGCATCCTCTACCACAGCGCCCTCTTCTACGACGACACCGCCAAAAAGAATTGAATGCTTTACTGTGCCCTTCACTACACAGCCATCGGTAATCATAGAGTCTGTAACCTCTGCGTTGTTGCCGATGAAATGTCCTGTATGGCCGCTGTTACGGCTGTATATCTTCCAGTTTTCATCAAACAGGTTGATACCGCTGTGCTCAGGATCAAGCACCTCCATGTTTGCCTCCCAAAGTGCAGGTATTGTTCCTACATCCTTCCAGTAGCCGTTAAAGTGATAAGCATACATCCTGCGGCCATCCCTCAAAAGGTTTGGAATGATATTGTTACCGAAATCATTCTCTGAATCCGGATCATTTTCATCCTCGATAAGATACTTCTTAAGTATATCCCAATTGAAGATATAAATACCCATGGATGCAAGATTAGACTTAGGATTCTTTGGTTTCTCCTGAAACTCTGTGATCTTGTCGTCATCATCTGCTACCATGAGACCGAAACGTGATGCATCCTCCCATGGAACCTCCATAACCGCTACAGAAAACTCAGCATTTTTCTCCTTATGGAACTTAAGGAAATCGCTGTAATCCTGTTTACAAATCTGATCTCCTGAAAGTATGATAACATACTCAGGATCATATCTCTCGATAAATGCAATATTCTGATAAATCGCATTGGCTGTTCCCTTGTACCAGTCTGAGCCTGAAGCCTTCTGATACGGTGGCAGCACATGCACTCCTCCATATAATCTGTCAAGATCCCATGGCTGTCCATTTCCTATGTACTCATTCAGCACAAACGGCTGGTACTGTGTCAATATACCAACTGTATCTATGCCTGAATTAACACAATTAGAAAGTGGAAAATCAATAATTCTGTATTTGCCTCCAAACGGAACTGCCGGCTTTGCAAGTTTCTGCGTCAGTGCATAAAGTCTGGAGCCCTGACCACCGGCAAGAAGCATCGCAACTAGCTCTTTTGCCATATTAAAATCCCCCTTGTTTAATTTCATTAAATTTTTGTTAGCTTTTGCAATTATTTTGTTTTTTTATAATGGTTTATAGTTATATTTTACCACATTTTAGCATTTATGCAATTCAAAATTAACTAAAAAATACTATAATTTTTGTCATTATTTTCCAATTATCTCGCGGTTGTTTATGAACTCGTACGGCACCTCCTGGTACACATAATAATTTTACCAGTTTTAGTATAAAAATGCCCTACGAGCGTTGATTTTTCAACATTCTGTAAATTGAGAGTGTGTACTACTACACACTTACTACACACATTTTCTTCTATATTCTATGATTTTGTTGTCGGTGCTAACGATTTTTTCAATGTCAGCAAACGATTTTTCAGGTGTAACATGTGTATACAAGTCCATTGTCATTTTCAGTGTTGCATGACCCAAATATGATTGAACGACTTTCGGCTCTATGCCTGACTCAAAACATCTTGTCGCAAACGTATGCCTGAATGTGTGACCACTAAAAAATGGAAATTCATCGTCACTGCTCTTTGTATCATTTATCCGTCTTACAACTGAACGTATAGAGTCGCTGTATATAACCGAATTAATTGGTGTGTTAAACCTTGTAACAAACAAATATTCGTTCTGTTCTTTAGGCCTGCGTGTCGAAACTATCTTTTTAAGCTCAAATTGTTTCGTCAGATATTCCTTGCACACACTGTTAATTGGTACGTGTCTGTAACTCTGCTTGGTTTTTGGTGGCTCAACATGAAATGTCTTGCCTTTATCTTCAAGGTATTTCTGATACACAAGTGTCTTATTAACATCAATATACCCCTCGTCCATATGTATATCTGCAATCGTGAGTGCAAACAGTTCTCCTGGGCGCAAGCCTGTATTAACTGCCACATTATACATGTTGTCGTAAAATGTGCCTTTACATGCTTCAAAAAACTCGCTCTGTTGCTCTACTGTCAATGCAAACGCGTTAACTTCCTTGTCTGCTCTCAACTTTACACCTTTCGCCGGATTCTTAATCATCAGGTCGTCTTCCATAGCTCTACTGAACATGTCATTTAAAATAACCTTGATTTTGCTTTGCCTCTCATACTTATAGTTATCGTCAGAAGCTTTGTCGATAAGTAACTGCACGTCTGACTTGCGAATAGATGTTATTTCATGGTTTCCTAAGTATGGTGAAATGTTCTTCTTATATATATGCGTGTACTCCCTAATGGTATTGGGGCGCACCCTCTTTTTCTTGTATACATTCATCCACCTATCAAACCACACATCAAGGGTAATGCTGTCTCTAACACTTGTGAATTGTTGATTGTCGGTCACTGCTTTGCTAAGTTCTTTCCGCAGTTCTGACAACTTGCTGTTGTAAATTGTCTTACTCTTGCCGAACCTATCTTTATATCTGCCCTGATAAAGTCCGTCCTTGCGCTGGGTTATTCCGACTCCCAGCTCTTTTCCTCTCAAATCCTTTCCCATACTGATTTATGGCTCCTTTCAAAATCAAAAGCCATTATATGATAATTTCTATATTACTACATAATGGCTTATAATTCAATATATCTATTTATATGCTATCTGTCTTTTCGAGGTATTTTTCAAACTCCCTGCGCTTAACTAATCGCTTACCTCTCCCAACGAAAAGTACAAAAGGGCACGAGGGATTATTAAGCATATCATTGATTCTGTTAATTCCTATGTTGCTATATTCCGCAGCTTCATCAATCGTCAGCGTTACCTTTTCCCATATTGGCACTTTGTTAATCATTGCCTGACTCCTTTCTATCTTTTCTTTAATGTCTGCCACTCTCCGGGAAGTGGTTGTTTTCGAGATTAATAGTCTCTGTGATACCTCTTCAAGGCTTTTATCAGCAACTAGCAACTCAAAAACTTCCGCTTCCTCATCGGTGAAATTGGCATTTTTCATAATTTCTTCAAGTTCCGGCTTAGTAAGTTTTGAAAACTTCATAAGCCTATCTCCTATTCTTCGGTTTTGCTTGCACTGTGTATACAAGTATTTGAGTATCGGCATGAACTGTTACACGGCTTATTATCCTCGTATACACATTGTCTTTCAATCGGCTCTATATCGCTTATAGTTCTGCTATTCATCAACACTACTCCTTTCTATTTCAAGTTCAAATAACACATTATCCCGCAGTCCGGAAAAATTTCTGTGTTCATATTACCTCTGTCCGGCGCAAGCTCATCTAAATAAACTTGTCCGTTTTTGTCTTTGAGAATTGAATGATTAACTTCCCTTTCTAATTTCGCCCGACTTTCAAATACTTGTGGAAAATCTACTCTAATCTTATTCCAATAGCCCATGCCACCCTTTACACAGCCAATGCAGTTATTATTCGGATAGCCTAAGTCGTACATTTTCGGTCGGGCAAAATCAAAAGTTCGTTCAAACAATCCGTGTACCTCTTCTTTTGATAATCCTCTGTCAATTAATGGAAATTCATGTTGTGCCTGTGGATTAGCTTCAATGGTTCTTTCGGCTCTCTCTGTTTCCTTAAGGTCAAATCCCCACACATAAGTAATCTCACAATCTTTGTGTTGTTCTTCCCATTCCTTGCGGACTCTCTTTTTCAGCCAATTCGTACATGGCGCAAATCCATTACCCGGATTTCTAAAACCACCAAACACTCTCACACAATCTTCAACAGAGTTGTACTCACTTGACTTTAAAACCTTTATCTCTTTACCGATAGCCTTTTCACAATCCTTTATGAACCGCATACTATCGGGATGTTGGTCAGCTATATCAATGTAAATCCATTCATCCACGTCTCCCGCTAAATATCCAGCCATAAAACTTGATATTCCAGCACTTATCCAACATACTTTTAATTTTGTCATAACACCACGCTACAAATCCATGTATCGAGGATAACAATAGCGCCGAGCGTTTTTTAGCATACTTTAAAGGTATTCTCTCAACCTACTCACTTCCCTATTGCTTTATGTATTAACTTCGTCTACTTTAGCTTCTTAACACAACCTCGGTTTACCGAGGATTCGTTATTCCTTCCTTTTGCATCTACAATTTGTTTCACTACACCACTGCTCTTGTATATCATCATCGGTCTTATCTCGCCCATGAATGTCGCGCCATGAAAACGCTACCTCTGTCAGACCGATTATCCCGAATACTATGAGGGCAGTGTATACTACTGTTGCTATGTTGGTCATTCTTCATCACTCCAATCTAACTTTTCATTCCTAATCTCCTACAAACTGTGTTATATCCACAATGCAACTCTTTCGCGATACCTGATATTGTAAATCCTTTTTTGCGTAACTCTATGACCGCCTCTCTTGTAACATCCGTTCTTGAGACAATGTTTTTCATTCTGTTGCCGCATCCCCTCATGTATTCTGTCGGAACATATTGAACAATATTATGTTCTTTTATATGCAATTCGGATTTCATCACTTGTAAATTTGAAATTTCGTTATTTAGTTTATTTCCGTCAATATGATGAACTACGATATTAGGTGGTAAATCATAACCAACCATATATTTACCTAATATTCTATGAACAGAAACTTTATCGTGTTTTATTGAAATTCCAGCGTAGCCACGATACATATAAATTTTATATTGGCTGTTTGGTGTGACATTTCTTCTGTTGCATTCTTCTATAATTGCTTTTTCTAAAACGGAATAATCTACAATGCAACTGCATTCGTTTACAAATTCCATATTTCTACACTTCCTTAAAATCCAATCTTTGACCGCAATGTTTACAATACTTTGGCTTGTTGTCGTAAGGCATTTCGCAACAAAGGTTTGTGTCACAATTGGGGCATAAATCATAGGGCCTTCCGTTTACTCCTTTCCATTCATGCCATATTCCCTCGCTATCGAAACAGCCATCGTGTACGGGTTTCTTTGGTATCTGTTTTTCAAGTGCTGATATTGCAAATCTAATTGCTTCTAAAACGTTGTAATCAGGGTGTGGCTTCCATCTTTCTTTTAGGTACTCAAAATGTATTCGCAAAAATTCAATCGCTTTTTTCGCTGTCATACTATCCCTCGCTTTCTTCCGCTTCATACCTATCTTCGTGAATTTCCCTATCCTCTTCGTGGGAATAAGCTCTTTTACAATGTGTGCAAAAAGCTAAAAGCTCTTTTATGTTTGTACTTTTTTCGTATTTGCAACCGCTACATGGGCTTGGTTCTTTATTATTCTTCTCTGCCATACTATCCCTCACTTTCTAATAACTCCGGATTGTCAAAGATGTTTCCGACAACTTCATATTCAGTATCATATTCAAGCCTGTGCTTATAATATTTTTCGTTAGGAATTGTACATATAATTTCAAAATCTCCAAATGTTATAAGCACATTCCCCTTGCTATTATTTATTTTTACAATATCATTCTCCCAAATTAACTTGCCGTTCTTATCTTTCAAGCCTGTGCATCGACAAATAGTGGTTGGGTCTACTTTGTACCATCCGTCTGTCTCTCCGCTAGAATAAAACATTGTGTTAGGTCCAAATATTAGATGAACTTCTTTGTCATACATATCTAAACCTTTTACATAATATCCTTGCACCCATTTTCCGCCGTTATAGACTCTCTTTGCCTTGAATAAGTATCTATCTTCCATATTCTCTCCTATTCTGCTTCTGATTGAAGCCAATTTAATATACACTTCTTACACACCCCTACATTATCTGCATAAGGACACTCGTCTATATGCATAACTTCAAGGCAGCTATCAAATAATGTATCTGCTAACTCTTCATCCGACATATTCCTTATCCTGTCGGCATTGGTGTGTTTACTATCACATCTGCAACAAGGCTCATTCTCTTTTGAATTGCTGTTGCGCCGGCAGTTACAAGAGGCAGAATTAACTAACCCCAAAATTTCATCGCAAAGGTCAAATATCTTTTCAGAAACCTCAATATCTTCACAACCGCCAATCGCTATTTCTTTGATTGCTTGTAATTTATCTCCTATTGCTAAACTATTCATTTTCTCTACCTCTCTTTAACTGTTCCACCAAGCAAACAAGACGTTCTATTCCGACATAATCGCAATCCGGAAGAGAATTTAATAAATCATCAAGTGCTTTATTGTAGACGTCATAATATAGTGATGTGCCAATGTTATCTGCTACGATTTCCGCTTCTTCCAAATTCATTCCTGTACTTATTTTTCTCACCTCTCAATTTATATGGTTTATATTCGCATTTTCCATTTCTTTTACTGCAATAAACATAACCATCATCATTTTTCGTAAAACAGTATTGACAAGTTCTGCATTTTTCAAAGAAATTTTCATCTTCCATCACTGCTCTCCTTATCCGGAAGCTTAGCCAGTTTCCATGGTGTACACCCATCGCCACTCCACGATGTTGCTCCATTGCTCCAAGCATAAACTATCCCATTCTCATATTTTGCAAAATATCTTTTACCCCACTCGGAAAAACTGCTATCTCTTATTAGTATTGGTGTATCAACTGCAACTTTTGACCAGTCAATTGGTGGTTCAACATATTCGCTATTCGCCCATTTTTTTCTTTTGTCTATGCAAAATTCATCACCATTAAAATTGAATAAACACTCTTTACACGCTGTTCCTTGACATCGCATTGGCTCTGATGTCACTTTATTAACTGCTATTGAACCACCATTACAAGCAATATCCAAAATCTGTTCTGCAAATTTCTCTCTATTTGTCATTGTCTGATACTCCTTTCCCATAATCTGGCATATGTTTAAATCTCTCATATGCCTTATTGTCTCTGTGCTTTTCCATGTAGGCTTTCTGCCTACTATCGTTTGAATGCTTTATATGAGCATTCTGTGTACTATCATTTTCCCGCACATAACTCATTAATCAATCACCTTTATGTACCTTTCATCAACGTAATTAACCTCATCAGCAAGGCATTGTGCCACTTTTGGCAATGTCAGACCGAATTGATTAAATTTATACAGCGTATCGATTAAGTCCCTAAATTCTGCGATAAACTCTTTAATTTCCCTAACCGACAATTTAAACATTAGTTTAAGTGCCGTACATGCTAAAACCATGTAGCTGTATGCCGTGTCGTTCAAAAGCTGTCTCGTATCGTTTATTGTGAGTGGATTATTCCTTTGATAAATCCTAATCAACTGTTGCATTGGGATTAAATTAATCTCTTTCTGCACGTCAATGCCGTATCTCACTTTCAAAAGTTCGGCAAGCGTTTCGGTTTTCATTTCATTTTCGGTCTGTGCCCTTTCAAGGTACTCATTTATGGTTCTTTCAAGCCTTACAATGCGCTTATTACCAAATCCATGGTGCAAATACAATACATAATAGCCTAAATCCATAAAGTCTGTGAAAGACCGCCTTACGAGCTTTCTGCGGTTATTGCTGTTTTTCAGCGTAACTTTTTCGGATTTTGTCCATGTAAAATCCGGCTCTTTGTGCTTTTTCTTTGGTTTCAGTTTGTTGCTCATATTTCTTCATTCTTTCTTCAAGTTCTCGTTTTGCCCTGATAAAACAGGTTTCGGTAGTTTCTTCTGTGACTTTTACAATCTCTTTACCGTGCCACCGGATAGTTATTTTTGCTTCCTTGCTATTGGTTTTGTAAATCATTTGCAAGTCATATTTTCTTTGCAGTGGTCGGTAAAAATCGTAAAAATCTTTCAAGGCGTCCATTGTGGACTCCTTTCTTTTATTTTCTGTCGTGCGATGTTTGCCTTTTCACAAGTTGCGTTCTTAACGTTTTGCTGATAGTGCATTTCGCAGACCTTATATCCGGGTTTTACCGGATTATCGCAGAAAAAACATAGCCCTTGTCCGTATCTGCCGGTTCTTTCGGGCATTTTAACTCGTGCTCTTCTCATTGTTTCTCTGCAAAATGTGCAAGTGGTATGCCCCGGGTCTGCTTTCCTTTTGCGACAGCGTGTGCATATGCCATTTTCCTTGTCTTTTTCGTATCGTGCTTTTCGCCATGCCTTTTGTCGCTCATTGTATTTTTTTACATCAGCAGCACGTTTCTTTGACGCGGCTTCGGCTGATTTCGCCCTACACTCAATACAGCTTTTTTCGTCACCATACAGCAAGTTCTTGCCACATCTAGGGCAAACACCAACTGCCTGTAATTTTTTATAAAGCTCTCTGCCATATGCTGTGCGTTTGCTGTTACATGCCGTGCAAACCACACCCTCTCTATCAAGCGGTTTTCCGCAGAGGACGCAAAGGTTACTGGTTTTTCGTTCTTCATATCTCTGTCTTGAATACTTGTCTTTTATCATTTTTCGCTAGGAGTAAAACATGTTTTAATTGGTCGACCAAAACCTCTTACCTCCTATCTTTTCATCTGCTCGATACGTTCCTTAATTTCTTTTGGCATTGGAATACCTTTAATTGGCTTATTTTGGCTTTTATTATCTTCAAACGATATTTTTATCGTCTGTTGATTTTTAGAGCTGATTTGAGCCGAATACGAGCTTCTATTGGTACTTTCAATCAATGCCTTTATGTCCTTTGGCATTTTTTGATATTCCTTATCTCGACTAACAACTGTCCTGTAGGTTCTCATAAAGTTTGACTGTACTACGTTTTCAATGCTCTTGCTGTCTGTCAGTGCCCAGTTTCTAAGATTATCAGGACTCCCGACAGCCTTTTGTACGAGTGGTGGGAGCTTGTTAAATTCTTCAACTGCACCATAGTAGCCATTCCTAAGTGCCTTGCTAACAAGGAACCATGCTTCCATTTCGTTAAGCTCCTGTGGGGATTGAACCTCATGCAGTTTGTTGATTAGCTGTCCGATGCTCGGCGCAAATCCGCTTGTATCGGAATGCACGTAAGTTTTCAATGCCGTAGAAATTTGACTGTAGCTGTATTCTTCCAACATCATATTCCACACATCTACTGTCTCGGATAAATTGCTCGGCTTGTAATTGGGGTAGCAATCACACATTATGCGAATGATTTTAACTGTCTCGTCTCTTGTCATTTCTCTACCTCACACATTATCCCAATCAATGGTGCCTTTATTAGCTGAATGTGGCTCATTGTCCTTTAGTGCAAACAGCCCTTGCCAACAATGGTCTACTGACTGATTAAGAATTTTAACTGCCAAATCATTGTCACCCTTTGAAAGTCTCTCAATAGTGTTCATAGCTCGGTGTAATGCCATGTCGGTGCATATCGGCTTCTTAATCTTTTTCCGCATTGTCAGATATTCCTGAAAAGCACTCTCTAGCATTGCATCATCAGGGTAGTAGACAGTTTTCTTTTTAGATATTGATTTATCAATATCTTTTTCTTTTATATCCTTATCTTTACTATCCTTAACTATACTATTCTTATCTATACTTACCTTACCTATACTATCCTGTGGCAGACAAGTGGCAACCATCTGGCAACCATCTGGCAACCCATTGGCAACCACACGGCAACCATCATCAGAAAATGTGTATGCGCCATTGGATTTTATCTTTAATTTTGCTAATTCTTCCTTAAAATTCGTTGGTGTATACCGGTCTTTTCTCAAAGCGTTTGCCATGCGCCAATGCTTAATTACAATCACACCATTATCAAACTGATATATGTATCTTTTTTCCAATAGTTGTTGTAAATCAGCCACACTTGCGTGAGCTTTGAACATGGAAACTGATACCTGGTTGCAAAATCCGTCATCGTCAGCAGACATAGATAAATGCAAATATAAGGCTTGCGCACTTGATGATAAAGCCATAAAATTATCATCGTCAGTGACTTTTTTTGTGAACATTCTACGTTCTGCCATTTAATTAATCTCCTATTTTCCTCAAGTTCCGGTTGATGTATTTTAATCTTTTTCCTCAAAATTCACGCAAGGAACATCAAGTAAGCAACCACACTTTTCGATTTCTTCCGCTCCCCAATATGTCTTGTATCTGTAAGAGTTTTTACATTTAAAGCAGAAATCCTTGCCGCCATTCAGCTTGTAACTTGTCTTTTCGTGCTCTAACTTTTTGCCAAGACTTTCATTTATCCTTTTGAGTTCCTCAACCTTTTTCTGCGATTTCTCAAAATCTTCAATGAGTTTGTTGTATTTCTTCTTACTTAAAATCTTCATTCTGAATCACCCACTTTCTTATCTCCAATTAGTTCCAATAGTTCCATCGGGATGGATAATAATATTTGAGTATCCATCTTTATAATCATTATTTCTCTGCTGCCACATATCTCCTAATGTCAATCTTGCATGTTTTCCCATATAGTCAAATGTTGCATATACAAAGAAATCGCCAATCCTAAAGGTATGAATATCAATATCATAATCATTCTGTAAATCATTCCATATTTTTACAGGATAATCTTTCTTTTCAAGTCCACTTAAAAATCTGAACGAAAAATTATCAGCTTCCATTTTCATAAAATCTTTAATATACTCAATCGTTGGATTTTCAACTACTGTCTGAACTGTACAGTTTGGGAAATCACTAGGGCTTTTATGCACATAATCGTTATATGATAAGTTGATATGTGCTAATCCGTTAAGTTCCTTTGAATATCCAGTAGTATTGATTGAACAAAACACATTATTACTATGCTTTTTGTATGTATCAATAAGTTCTGAAACATGGTTAGGATATAGCCCCGGCTCTCCTCCTGTAATTGTAAGTCTTGCGTTGGGATGTTCCGACAATATCTTTTTTAACGACTCAATCTGTGCCTTAAAATTATTATCGCCTTGCATAGGGTTCTTCCTCTCTAAACAGAACGGACAGTTATAAGGACATTCCTGTGTTAATATCAACTGTACATTTATTCGATAATATAAAGGTCTGCCAAGAGATGTTTTATCTGTTCTATCCGCAAGCCTGTACTGTAAATCGTTTTGCATTTCAGCTCTTATATCATCATAAGTGTTGAAATGCGGAATTTTGTGTAACTTACTGCTCATCGCTTTCACCCACTTTCAATAAATCCATAAACTTCTCATACTGTTTCTGCGATACTTTATTATGCTCTTTTTCTGGCTTTAAGCGGATTGTAAGATGTTTTTCTGCGATAGACGATAATTCCCTCGCTAATACCTTTTTACCTTGCTGTATGCCGTCTCTATAGCCTTTAGAGGGCTTGAATTCATTTATCTTTTCCTTGCCCTCTCCTTGACCGCCAGCCGTCTTGTTGTATCTGCACTGATAACCTCTTTTTGTGTATTCCAAAATCCAATGTTGCTCCATTTCGTCAAGCTTGTCTTTCGGATAGTACATAACATTCAACTTCCAACCATAAGGATTGTTTTCGCTATAAAATCCTCTTTTCTTGATTGATAAATCTATGTGCTGATAGCCTGTCAAGTGCGATATACTACGTTCTAAACAATCTACGCTTTGGCCGATATAAAAGTACGATATTCCGTTTTCATCGGTTCTAGTGTAGAAGTAAATACCACTTTGATTCTTCATATCGGGGCAAGCGTTTAATATGCGTTCTCTGTTCTTACTTTTTATGGCATATAATTGTTTATAATTTACACTTGGCATTTCTCTTACCTCCTAATATCTAAATCGCGTAATATTAGTATCGTCTGACCAACAGCCGAATGTATCGTTATCGCCATAAGCCTTGACGCTTACTGTAGCTCCGTCCATTCCATCAGCGATAAAATCATCATTGTAATTGGTAGAGTAAAATGATGTATGTGTTGTATCAAATTCTTTGTAAGTTCCATCAGCTTTTGTGACACGCACCTTATAGGATGTTGCATTTTCGACTTCTGACCACTTTACCGCTACGTGACTGTAATGAAAATACCTTGATGCACTCTTGTAGTAAGATGCATATTTCACTGTCGGAGTACCGAGAATGCATTTCTCAAGCCAATTTTTCACATAGTTGTCGATTGCATCTTTTAAAGCCCCATCGGGCTCGAAATTGATGTCTGGAATCTTCACAGATGGTGGTTTAAGTGGTGGCGTACATGCCGACACCGGTACAGCACTGGAAAGAGCCAGTGTAAGCGCGCCGATTATTGCTACTAATTTTCTTCTTTTTCTACACATTGTTTTATCCTCCATTATTGTTCTTTTCATTTTTCTACACATGGTTTTATCCTCCTTTAGTCTCATACTCACACCTCTTTAATTAAATGGTAATTCCTCGTCAATACCATTAGGTATTGACATAAAGCTATCATCGGGTTTTGGCTGTGGCTCTGCACCGCCACTTGAATTTTTACTGTCGCAAAATTCCAACTTAGATATGTTGCAATCGTTAGTGTAGACTGTGTTTCCGTCTTTATTCTTGTAGCTTCCTGTAGTCCACTCACCGATAACTGCAATCTTTGAACCCTTAAATACGTGCTTTTCTACTGTTTCAGCAATCTTGCCGAAAGCCACACAGTTAATGAAATTTGCCTTATCGTCTTTCTTCTTAAAATTCTTGTCAACGGCAAGTGTAAACCTTGCTATTGCCATTGCATTCTCTCCCTGTGAATATCTAATATCCGGGTCTCTAGTTAATCGGCCCATTAATACTACAATGTTCATTATTTTTCCTCACTTTCTACTAACTCAAATCTGTATTTCTACTCTGCATTAGGATTTTTTCTTTTCAGAATTATATATTTATTATTTACATCTTGATTTTATATACCCTAATTGGTTGTCCTTCACTTTTATCGCTTTCTTGTGGGTAATATGTATCACCAATCCATTCAAATTTTAAATATACTAATTCAAAATCATTTTTTTCAATGCTGCAGTTTTTAGGCAATCCATGAAAATTTTTACTAAGGCGAAAACAAGCCTCTACATCATTATCCTTATACCAATTCATATTTATCAAAAATTGTGTTTTATCATTGCTGATACCGCTATAAAAATTTCTCATTCACACCTCCAATCTGTCCAAAAGAAACTCTTGACATATAATCTCTTTTCTAAAAAGGGCACTCATTAGGATTAGCAAGTAGCCATTCCTTGTTGCGTTCTGCAACATCTACATTCGCCCCATAAGCGACTCTTTTCATCTTCTCGATAAAACTATCACTATCAGAATTTTCTGCTGATAGATGGCACATTATTACGTTCTGCAAGCTATCTGAATAATTTGCCTTAACAAAATCGCAAGCCGTGTCAATGGATAAGTGACCTCTGAAAACGTGATTAGCTTTGCCTGTGTTATCCCTGTCGATTAAATCCTTGTCATAATTCACACCTAAGAGAATGTGGTTTATGTCCTTAAACTTCCACTTGATTAGTTCACAATCGGTTATGTAAAGCATTCTTCCCATTTCCTTGTGAGTAATCAGAAAGCCGTATATCGGGCAAGGTTCGCCATTTGCGTTTGTGTGTGTCCAATTTCCGTCTATTGTTGTTAGGTCAAATGCCTTAACTTCAAAACCGCTAAATGGTATCGTGTGATAACGATGTATGCCCTCGTGTTGTGCGTATTGTATATATGGTGCATAAATCGGTATTCCCATTGATTTAAAATCGTTTAATGACTTGCTGTGGTCTAGGGTAGGTGGGTGTGACTTATAATCACACCCTTTATCCCCCTTATATGCCAATCTAAGCCTTTTTTAATCTCCTTAATCGGTATTCCGCAATCAAGGATAAGCGTTTCTCCACTGTCGGAAGTTAGCAGATAGCAATTTCCGGCTGACGATGAGCCTAAGCATTTTAAGTACATTTACACCTTCTCCTTTACTCGCTATTTCGCAAAAACAATAATAATTTTTCTGTACAATCAGCACAAAGGTCGTATCTATAATCTACATATGAATAGCCATCCGGATTGCCATAAAACATTGAATGAAAGCACAGTCGATTTTCTTTTTTGATACCATATTTAAAATATCCAGCCCATTTAGACAAACTGTACTCAAAAGGCTTTCCACATCTATCGCATTTACGGATTTCTTCAACTGACATACTTATACCTCGATTTCATCATCCTGTGGGAACTGAAAGCACTCCCTCGTTGCCTTGTCAAATTCTTCATTGCTCAAAAGATTCGCAACATCTTTAAAGGTATCTGTGGTAGACGTATGATGATAAAACTCATTATTTTCATATGATTTTCTCAACATTTCCATAGCCTTATACGCTTTCTCTTTAGAAGAGTACTTGCCTAATACATATTTTTCTCCATTGTATAGTGCTATAACACTCTCCATTGCGTGGCACACAACTATCTGCTCATAAGGCAAATCAACATTGCCATGCTGTGAAATTACTCTCATATCAGTTCTCCTCACTCTGCATAAACGGCGGTAGTTCCTCTGACTGCTTGTCGGCTGTGTCGGTCGGCTCTACATCAATTATGTTGTCCTCATCAAAATCTACGCTATTTGCGTTTTCTTTGATTTCATCGGCAACAACCTTTTCTGTATCAAGTTTTACATCTGATACATTTTGAAATTCCTCTTGTGCATATAAACCTTGAAATCTATCTGGAAACGCTTCTCTTAAGGCCTGCACAACAGCTACTTTTCTAATCATTGTGGCTGGTTTTTTCGCCCATTGGCTGTTAAGCGAACCATCTTTTTTTCTTCCTGCGTACTCATCAAAGCCTACTGACTGATACTCGTCCTCTTTTCCGTCAATAAAGATTTTCGCCCAGCCACCTACGATAGTTTCGTTAGGTAAAACCATTGTTCCCTCTCGCTCTTCAACGACTCCGTCCTTTTTAATTACAATAATTCCTGCTTTCTTTCCCTTATATCGTGGGTCTGCATTGGCTCTCTTTGTAAAAACGTCTTTTCCAGTAACTATTGTGGCCGGGTCGTTGCTTCCATACTTAATAAGGTATGCTTCTCTCAAAAACGGATTTAAGTGCTGGTATCTGCATAATGACATAAACATCATTACTTCTCCGTCAGATACATTGCCGCCACCGCTTACAAGGTATCTTTTTATCATTGTTGGAGAAATTTTTACCATTTCCCCATTTGATTCATACTCGACTATTTGTGTATTCTCTGCCATAATTAATCCTCCTAAATCTCATTGAAAATCTGAACCGCAAACAGTTCATTAGCTGTCTGCTTGAATAAAACTCCGTCAGATATGACTGTATACATATATCCGTCATACTTAAGCTCTACAGTATGCTTTTTACCACCCATATAATAATTTCTCTTTTTGATACTCATGCCTATACCTCCTATAATCCAAGTAACTTTTTGAGTGTTTCTCTTGCTCTCTCGGCTTCATCTTTCACCTGTTCCTCACTTTTTTCAGCAAGCCTAATTACCATTTTGTACTCTTCCTCTGAAAGTTCCTCTTTAAGCGCACGTAAAACAATGACTGCTTCTGCAATAATATGGTTTCTTTCGCCTTTGAATATAACTTTTCCGTCTTTTGCTTTAATCATTTCTATTCCTCACTTTCTTCAAAATGTTCTTTTATATCCAACCCATCATCGTCGTACCACTCACACCATTCCCGTTCTTCCTCATCAAAATACTCAAGCCCGGAAGCATTGCAGTAATCCGGCTTTATGTTGTTTTTGTACTGAAATAAGTCATAATCCCATAATGTATTAAGGATTTTCCAAGCCTGTTCAATGCTTTCAACTTCGACATAAAAGTTTTTAACCGCTCCTACTTGGCAGTTATGCCAAACTCTTAATTTTGTCATATCACACCGCCTCAATCACAAGCTCTTTGTCCTGTGTGTGCTTTAATAAGATTAGCTGGTTATCAATCTGTGGTATTCTCCAATCGTCAACGCTCTCTGTATCATCAATAATAATTGGGAAATTAACGCTTGCTACTTTCTGAAAAGCTCTGCATATGTCAACTTCTGTCAGCATCCTTGCACCATGATTGAGATTTCTTGCGTATGCTTCACCATTGTATACAAAGTCGCAGCACTCCTCGGTATCACCATTTAAGAGCGGTCTAAACAGCTTTGCTGTAGCAAAATCCAAGTACTTATTAACATCAGCCTGTAAGAGTTCGTTCTTCTTGCGAGTAAACTCTTTCAGCAAATCAAGCTTTCTCTCCCAATCGGCTATCTCTTGATTGAGGTCTTTTCTCTTATCTTCAAGGTCGGCTATGCTATCGTCTATACGCTTGTTATTCGCCACACCAAGCTCAATCTTTGTGTCAACCGATGAAACTTGCCTTAACAGTTCGTTTCGCTCGTTTTTAAGCTTTCTGATAAGTTCCGATGTGTCATTTTCATCTGCAAGAGCTTTCTCTTTTTCCTCGATTTTAGCCTTAAGTGCCTGATACTCACTGTTGCCTGTCATATCAATATCAGTAGGCAAGTCTCCAAGCTCCATTTCAGTACCATCGCGTCTTATCGTCAGCTCCTTAAGTTCTACCTCAAGGTCTGCTATCTCTTTTTTCTTATCCTCGATAGCCTGTTTAAGCTCCTTGTTGTCATTTGATAGTGCATTTCCCTTATCTTCAAGCTCTTTAAGGTTCTTTGTCTTTCGCTCGTCAAAGTCAGCTCTCATGCTCTCTATCTTATCTTCCGGCAACTTCTGACCACACATCGGACAATTAACACTGCTTTCATCAAAGGCAAGCTCCTTTGCTTTTTTCCAATCAGCACGTACCTTTTCCAAGTCTCTTGCGCAATATCTAATTTCTCTTTCAGTTCTTTCTATTTTAGCTTTTCCGGCTTTTATCATTGATTCTGTTTTGTGAATCGAAGCATCGAAGCCATCAATCTGTAACTGTAGCTCCATGCGCTTTTTCTGATTGTCGGCATTGGCTTTTCTCTCCATGTCTGAAAGCTCAAATTTAAGGTTCATAATGTCCTCTGTGGCTTTCTGCTTATCCTCTAAAATCTTGTTGTAGTCGGATAGCTTATCTTCAATTTCCTTAAGCTGTGGCTCATAGGTTTTCTTCTGCAATTCAAGCTCTGCAAGGTCTGTATACTCATTGGTGGAATGGATTGTATCAATCCTTGTTGAGATTTCGTCTCTTTCCTTGACAAGTCCTTTTGAGCCATTCCTACCGCCTGTGCCGTTTAGCTTGTCACGGCATACTTTTTTGAGCTGGTCCACATCGCCATCGTCAAACATCGGCTTAAGTTCGGCAAACTGTGGGAACATATCGCAGATTTCGGGATTTTTGTGTGTACCAAAAAAAGTTGAGAGCGCTATTCTTTGATTTGTTGGCGATTTAAGCAACAATGTCATAGCGTTAAGACAAAATGGCAATATCTTGAGGTCTGCGATATTATCGTTAATAAACTCGTTGTATTCAACCATTTTGTATGTAACATCATTGACATAATAATCTGTGTGTCCCGAACAAACTTCGCCGTCCTTATTTCTTCCTTGTCTTGTGATTTTTTTCAAAGTCTTTGCTTTTCCGTCAATCTCAAAGGTAACGGCTCTTACAATATCAACATCGTCAATCTCGACTCCGTTTTCATCGTGGGGCCTTATGCCTGTAATCTCTCTGTCGTTCTCATCATGGCAATTCAGCACATCAAGAATAATTCTCTTAACTGTTGATTTGCCGACTTCATTCTGACCGGACAACACAGTTTTCATTGAAAAATCTGTGTCTAATGTGTTTTTGCCGTAGAATTTACAAAAATTCTGTGCAAAAATATGTATAATTTTCATTGCGTTTCCTCTCTTTCTATTTGTTTATGGTTTTTAGAATCAAATTTCCGTGTAGGCTTGATTTCTTCACTACTCTTAAGTATGAGTCCGACTCCGATACAAAAAGCCACTCGCTCGCCACATAATGAGCCTTGTTGAGCAATAACTTCTGCTCTCTTGTTAATGGCTTCAATCGGTATCTTGTATCGCCCAGCCTAATTCGTCTTACATTGTCGCTCATTTAGTTTCTCCATTTCTTTATCTAGTAACGCTTGAAAGTCAAATGATTTATCTTTGTGCCGTTTAGCCCGATATAGTTCTTGTAGGTAATCGTTAGCACTCTTACGTTTCAATTGGCTACCAATCGCAGTAGATGTCAAGATTTCCGTTTCCGCCCCCCTCGTCATATACAATCCCTTGTATGCCAACAGGAGTATCAACTACAGTTCCGTGTGGTAAATCGTCACTTGCAATTACCACGTATTCGTTTTCATCAACTACAAGTCCATGCTCATTTAGATGTCTGCCCGGGATATTCAGACCGCCTCCAGGTAACACTCTCTGTGAGTACCACGTATAAGTGTAATCGCCATATCTGACTCGCCCTAGCTTCTTAAATCGGCTACAACTGTACTTCTTACGGCAAGTTGGAACTGTTGGCTCTTCATAGGTCTGCTCAACTACAACCGGCTCATTCTGAATTACTGTCGGTTCAATCTTCCCTAGCATTACATCATTTAAATAGGAAGAAACACCGGCTGTCAGTTCAACTTTGCTATCTGCTTTCGCTGCTATTGGCTTTAAGGTCATAGTTCCAATTGTTAAAATTGATAACATCAATATCAGGTTTCTTTTTCTCATGCGGTTCGCCCTCCTCTATGAGACATATTGCAATCAGTATCAGCCAAAAGACTGTTACGATTGCTCCAACGATAATACTCGCTGTCTTAATTCCGTATGCCACCGATAATCCAAGGAAAAATGCAAATGCCAATGCTCCGAAAATCGAATAGCCACAGCCGGTGTAGAATTTCTGCTTTAGAGTTCTTTTTCTCATACAATCCACCTCACTATGCAAAACTCTGTTGAGCGTTTGCGTCATGAATAAGCTCATCAAGATACTTAGGTACGACATAGCAATCAATAAACTCATGCACATCGTCTATATACTTTCTCTTGATACTCTTATAAGTAGATACGCAACCATACTCGCGCTTTAACTGTGTCCATATGTCAGAAAATGTCTTGTGCCTGATACTGTTATCCCTGTATGCTTCGCTCTGCTTGCCGCCAAGAATATTTACAACTCTGCGCTTAACATGCTGTTGTATCTCGTCAATATCGCAACTATAAAGTGGTACGTTTTCCTTAAGTTCGCTCACATCATCTTTGATGTCATTTACTTTCTGCTCTAATTCTGTATAGCCCTGTGCCAAAAGCTGTATCTGACCGCCTGTTGTCTTTGGCATACCATAACTGCCTGTCTTTCTGATTGACGGAAGTACCTCATCCATTACCCACCGCTCAAATTTCTCTGCACTAGGCAATTTTGATTTCATAATAAGTCGGTATAAATCTCCCTCATTTATGTATGACATAGATTGCACTCCACTAGATGTAGGGGTGTCACGTTTCGTTACTCCCTTGCAATGGTCATTAACTGCCTTGCGTGGATTTGTATATCCAAGTGCGGTTGCTACATCTGTTGCTACAAAATATGGCTTTCCGTCAATTTCTATCATTCGGACTTCTCCAAACTCTTCATTATTGAAAATTTGTAAATCGTTCATGTTTTCTCCTTTCTACTCGATAAAATAAGAAACTTCTACGCCAAAATAATTAGCAATCTTAATTAGCTTGTCTGTTTTTGGCATTGATTTTCCTGACTTCCAATCCGAAAAAGTACTCCGTGCCATTCCAAGCTCTTCCGACAGTTTGTAAAACGAAACGTTTCTAGCTTTTATGAGCGTGTCAAGTTTTTTAAAACTCGCCTGTCGTTTTTTCTTATTCAATTTCCCATCTCCTTTCTTGACAATAGTTAGGAAATCCGTTACAATAAAAATGTCATATTAGGCAAAATACGCTAGGAGGTAAAAGCCTTGAAAGCAATTTTGATTTTGCCTGTTCCATATTTGCGAGGTCGCATTTAAAATGTAGCAATCGGTGTAGCGCATTTTGGGCAGTAAAGCTCGATAAAAAATCATGGTTGGCATGTCCGATAATATGCCGTGCTACGCTAGATACTCCTCTCAATCCGTCAGCTAATGGCAATTAGACTGCTGAACTTAAACTGCATAAGTGACGGAACATTTAAAGAAGCATTGGTACTACACAGTGCGTCGAAAGACTGCAAAATGTATGTGGTGTAAAAAATAAGGCAACGGCTGTTGGTGGTAGTACACTAACAGCTTTTGTTTTTAGTTCAAAAATCCTAACTAAGTCTTGATAAAAATTAGAAAATCGTGTATACTATGAATTGTCCAGAAACATAATATTATTTTCTCAATTTTATTTTTTATTGAGTTGAGATTTCCTAACTTCTTTTTCATTCTACATTAGGAAGTCTTATTTGTCAACCCCAAATGTTGAGAAATCACAACTTTTTTTAAAGGAGATTTTCTATGTACGAAAGATATTGTAAATTAAGAGACTCAAAAGGGTTAAATGATTCAGAAGTGGCTAAATATGGTGGTTTCCCTAAAAGTACTTTTTCAGATTGGAAAAAGGGAAAAAGTAGTCCAAAATTGTTTAAGCTGGTAAAAATCGCAGAATGTCTTGATTGTTCACTTGATTATTTAGTTACCGGAAAAGAGCACCATTCAGTTGTTGAAGAGGCAACAAAAGACTTGGCTCTGTCGAACATGGATAGTAGAATCAAGGACTATGCGTTGAAATTATCTAAATTGTCGGATAAAGAGCAAGAAAATATTATGAATTTAATAGATATGATGTATGAAAATACTCAAAATAAATTAAATTAATAAGAAAGGTGGTATTTTATTATGAGTAAAACTGTTAAATGTCCTAAATGGGGTTGCGATGGTGTTGGCATACCTGTTGATACCAAGAAAAAATTCTCATTCGGTAAAGCACTTGTCGGCAACACAGTAGGCGGTCTCTTCGGACCTGTCGGTGCCGTTGTCGGTACTGCTACCGGAATTAAAGGCAAGAACGGCAAAACAAAGTTTGTGTGTTCAAAGTGTGGTAACGTTTGGGAAAAGAAAATATAACCACAAGGCAGAGCTTTTACTCTGCCTCTATTTTTCCTTTAATAAATATGTACAAGTACAATAACAGGTCTTTATCTTCCAAGCCCTCAATCATTTTAATTATTTCATCCTTATATTCCATACAACACTACCTCCGATACATCAATTATAGAACATTTGTTCTTAAACGTCAATAAGGACGGCAGAAAAATCCACCGCCCTACCGAAACTTGAAGAGTTCTCTTATTTGAGAACATCATTACTGTAGCACTTTAAAGTGTTTTATTTTGTCGAATATTGACAACATGGATTGCAAAGAATAGATATATTACTACATAATTAATTCCCCCAATAAAATATTACATATTGAACTCTACAACTCATATTCCCTTGTACTATATCTTTAAAAACTACATACCAACTATTATTTAACATAGTTACACCTTCTAAGTGAGAAGGAAAAGCCTTTCCGTCACCATTACTTATTAATATAGCAATATTATTAACAGAGAGACTTTCTAACTCAAACATGTTTTTGACTTGTTCTAAGGTAAATAACATAAATGAATTATTACCCGATTTCACTTCTTTTACTATAGTGCCAGCTTTAATTTTTATACCATTTAAATTAATTTTAAAATCCGTCTTTAAATTGCCTAAACTCTGGTTTAATTCACCATATTTGTCATTCAAAATCTTACCTTGGCTCGCATCTAATGCGCTGCCAGTGGTAGTAGTCGTGAGATTGTTCGCTAAATCTTTAAAAGCAAAGCTTTTCAAATCAGCGAACCACTTCTTAATTTTCCTGAAGCCGACCGACACTTTTTCGCCAGAAACAAGGTTTGCTCTAGTTGTTGTATCGGCAAAAGTAACTGTTGTATCGCTTATATTTCCACCTTCTGCAACCGCTCCGATATTGGCAGGAGTTATGTTTACATTTCCTCTGCGATAATATGCTTCTTTTGCACCTTTTACTCCTGTTACCGGTGTGCCGGCAAGCACATCCCAATATCTATCAACAGTTAAATATACGTTACTTCCGGCAGGAATTATATTACCAGCCCCCTCTTTAAAATCAGTGGTTGTGGTAAACTGGTCGGTTATATTGTACATATCACCAGAATTAGCATCCGCTGTGCTCGGTAAGTCGGCAAAGTTGATTGTTCCAAGAGGCCTTAATGCCCCACTTAAGCTCTCAGATATTTCTTTGGCTTGTTCTGCATACTTTTGCGCTTCCGACTCGCTCTTAGCAGAGCTAGTCTCGCTTGTCTTAGCATTAGTTTCAGAAGCCTTGGCTTTTATTTCGCTTTCTTTAGCATTGCTTGCAGAATTAGCTGATTCTTGAGCTTTGCTTGTGGCAAGTTCTGCTGATTTTTGAGCTTGTGATACGGATTGAGTCATGCCGTCAAGATAGTTCTGAATAAGTCTTTGAATTTCAGTGTCAAAATCCTCAACAGTTCCCATCCGCTTAACTATTCCTGGCGCGAAACACATCCATATCTGCTGTTTTTTCGTGTCAGAGTCGGTCGATACCGCCCATTCTCCGGCTTTCATTTTTAAGGGGTCAAACTCCGAGTATGCCCCTCGCCTCATTTGAATTGCCATAAGCTACACCTCATTCTCAATTACACTTTTTGCATATGCGTCAAGCGTTAATATCGCTGATAATGCATTATCATCTACAACCACACGATTTACCCTCGCATTTGGATTAATAACTTTGCCCTCACTGTTAATTTCGTCATAAGTTATTGCCATTCTCTTTACGGCTCCATCCTGTGCTATTGCATAACCTTTAATATTAATCATAATCAATTACCTCGCTTTCTGCTGAATATAGCAAATTGTCCATGTATTCTGTTGTTTCCGATATAATATTGTTTACCGTGTTATCTCGCTTTTCTTTGTACTCCTCTACGTTAAAACGTTCAAACCTTAGTGTGTCATATTCTTTTTGAATTGCTTTAACTTCCCATCCGAATTTTAAGTTAGGAGTTCCTTCAACCTCAAAATAGGCTGAATTTCTATTTAAAATATAGCAATCTCCTTTACCATACTTTTGCAAAAACACTTGATACTTGCACTCGGTGTCTATTGTTTCTGCAAAAATATCATCTAAATAAATTAGGCACTTGCCTGTTTCGTCCAAAGTTGCTTCTCCAATATCTCCAAACATTGGTGATGGCATTTCATAACAATATAGTAGGCGCTTATCATAATCTTCCGTATCTGTCAATCTGCTCTTGGTGCCTGAGCAAAAAAACATTCCTGGGTTGAGCATTACCATTTTCTTATAGTTTGTGTCGCCACCCGAGTCATATAAGTCTATAAATCCCTCGTCTTGATTTCCGGCAAAAAATGTTGTTTTTCCGTTCGGATGATAGCCATATATATTGCACCCGGTTATGGAAAAAAGTTGTTCTGATTTTGGAACACTTATCTTCAATGTGCCTGTATCGTTCGCTGATTGCAACTGTATCTTAACGCCTGTTAATGTTCCTGTTTTTATAGCATTTGCACTTATTTCTAGTGCACTCACATATTTACTTGTAACAGTGTCTTTCGTAATTTGAGTAACTTTAGCAGTAGTGTCAGACACATTATCCCAAGCAATTTTCACACTGCTATCAAGTGCAATGCCTTTATTATCCAGCGTTACAAGTGTCTTTCCGTTTGCATCTTTGACATACTGCTTGCCGTTTACGTTATTCTCACCGCCTAAAGTGAGTGTGCCACCATGCGCCCAGTCAAAATTAATGCCGATAGCCGACATAATATTGAAAATAGCGTTTCCGTCTTTATCAATTCCGGCTTTCCATGTTTTGCCGTAATCATTTGATACAGCCATGCCATTAGCCGTCATTTTCCACTGTATGTTGCTTGAATTAAGGTCGGCTTTATTGTGCATAATGTAAATGATTGAGCCGTCCTCTTGCACTTGTTCAGTCTTAAAAAGTCCAAGCGATTGGGACATTAGCTGTGTCAGCAATTGCATTTGTTTATCATATACACTTAGTTGTGCCTGCGCAACTTTCCTAGCTTGTGCGACAGCCTTTGTCTCACTACTGAATTTATCCGCACTATTTCTTGAAGCATTTTCAGCGTCACATGAAATTTTTGTACCACTTCCAACTGTAAATGTTCGGTTAGAAATAAAACAGCTATAGGTATTCTGCTTGCGGTCTGTCACAAGTGCCACATCTCCGCTCTCAATCAGTGGATTTGACAAGAGTGTAGCGTCAAGAGGTCTGAACCTCATGCCACCGATTTTTTTGAAGATATAATTTGCAACTGTCTGCGCCTTGTCTGCCGGAATAAACGGATTATCAGAGATTGAGACTACATATCCCTCTTTTCCGGCAAGTGCATTAACATCTTTTGCCTTATCCTCTTTTGAGGTTACAATAACTTTAACACCTGTAATAACAACATCATCGGTCGCAACATTCAAGTCTTTTTGCGTGTAAACATTGTGGTAATTTCTCGCCTCCGTGAATGTTCCACCATCAGCAATATCTCCACTTGAATAGTCGGTAAAATTTCCACCATCAACACTATCTCCGTCAGAGTATGGTGTAGTTTTTGTGCTAAAAGTTCCACCATTGTAATTTTGGCTCTCAAACTGGCTCATATCATACCACTCGATAAGCAATTCCCCATCATGACCGCACTTGCCCCATAATCCGCTCAACTGTAAGATGTAAGCTATTACCTGTCCATATGTGAGCTTTTGATTATCACTTGGTATCTCGTTAATCACGTAATCAGAGTTGTCAAATCTTGCCATAGTAAAAGGTACATCGCACTTAATGCAAGTGTCTCTGACTACCTCATACGCTGTCGTAGGGTAGCTTAAATTGCTGTCATACTCACGATTGAAATTATTAATATTGTCAAGGCAAGTAAGCGTTATGAGTGAGCCGTCATAGCTTGTTTCGCTGACTCTATACTCACCGATTTTTAGCTTTTCGGTTGTGCCGTCAGAAAAACTTTTTGAAACATATGCTGTTACGCTTGCCTTGTCAAAATCATACTTGCTGTAATCCTCGTAAATGTTATTCAGCTTAATTTTCAGTTTTCCGGCAATCAAAGCCCCGATTGTGAAAGTGCCATTGCTTGATGTTGAGTCATTGACCTCGAAGCCATTCGCCCACAACTCACTATCACTAATAGGAATTTTTTCACCGCTTGCCGTAATTATGTCAGCAAAGCAATTTACATTTATATCATTGTCGAGCATTACTGCTCTTTGCCATTTAGCCGATACGTTAAGCATTTAATCACCGCCTTATACTTCTATGAGGTCAAAACTCAATGTCTCATACCTCTTATTGTTAATAGTCCATATCTTGATAGGTGCGCTCCTATCGCCCACATAGAACGTGCGTGTTTCGTCAGTGCCACTCATAGCGTCAGGATATGTCACTCTGATATATTCGGGGTTTACCATTTGAAGTATCTTTGCTGTCCTAGCCGTGTCTGTACCACTCCATGACAATTTAAGCTGTCGTTTCTGTGCTATTCTGTTTTTATGCATTTGAGCGTCCTGTGTACGTCCACTGTCGCTTGCAGACACATCAATCATGCCCCATTCAAAGCTTGACGGAGTAGGTAATTCCGCTCCGTCTACTAACATCATTGCCATACTGTTACCTCGTAAAAAGACACCCACGCAAGGGTGAGTGTCTTAACCAAATTCATTTGCTACAATATATCGTTGTCCGTGCTTTGCTTTGCCTACCTGTGTCATGCGATAGAGTGTTTCACTGTCGCATTTAAACACATTCTCAATGATAGGTGCAGAATTTCCACCGGTGTTATAGTTCATCAGTGCTTGAGCCATTCCCTCTAATACAGCATCTCTAATTCCGTCTGTAATCTGTTGATTGTTTGCGACTACGTTTCTACCATTTGAGAATTTACCGACTAACTCATTGTGATTGATGAAAGCCATGCCGTCCTCTCCCCTTGGGAAAATTCCGCCACTAGCAAGCCTTGGAATATGCACTTTTGGAACTAACGATACTCCGTTCCAATTTGCACCGGCCACCTTAGCAGCCATAGAAACAACTTTGTTAAATCCTCTTAATAAAGAGTTAATTCCACTGACAACAAAATTAACCCCATTCTCTATTTTTGAAATAACGTAGTTCATAGCCCCTGTGACACCGCCTCTTATTGAACTCCACACATAATTAAATGCGCTTGTAATTCCATTTTTCATAATATTAAAGCAGTTTGTGATAGGTGAAATAACATTGCCATTAAACCAGCTCGCCACCCCTTGCCAAGTAGATATAACAAAGTTCTTTGCTACGCTAAGTGCCGATGTTATGCCAGCTTTCAACATATTAAAAAAGTTTGAAATCGGTTGTATTACCGTACTATTAAACCAACTCGCTACCCCTTGCCACGTTGAAAGGACAAAATCTTTTGCTGTCTGTATCGTTGTTTGTATAAGTGTTTTTAAAAAGTTAAACAGATTTGAAATTGGAGTAATCACATTATTATTAAACCAGCTTGAAGCTACTATCCAAATTGCTTGAATTATTATCCAAACACCTTGAAAAATCTGTTGTGCTCGTGTAGCAAAGCCTTTAAAAAAGCCAACTATCGGCTCAATTACTGTGGAACTAAACCATTTCGAAGCTCCTTGCCACACAGTTACTATGTCTTTCCATAGAGAGCCGAAAAAGCCACTTATGGTTTTCCACATATCTTTAAAAAACGAAACTACAGGCTCAATAACATTTCCATTGAACCATTCGCCAACTGTTGAAAACAGTTCACAAACTGTGTTCCAATTATCCTTTACCACAACAATAATCGTTGCGACTGCTGCCACTATTGCTCCAACAATTACTGCCGGCAATGCTGCCACACCAGCTAATATTGCTCCGATTGTGGCTAATGCAACACCTATTACCATTAAAAGCTCATTCACCCAGCTAAATCCGTCTTTTAGCATTTTGACAAAATTTACAATAGATAAAATTGTTCCGGCTATTGCCGAAAAAGCAGAACCGATTGTTGCTAATAGGTCTACTGCCCCTGTTCCGAATGCAGCCGTTATTGCATCACCCAAACTTAAACCACTGAATAATCCCTCTATGAGTAATCCAAGATTTGTTGATAGTGAAGCAAAAATGGTTTTAAACGCTTGCATTATTGCCGTTCCAACGCCAGCTCCTTCTACAAGCTCAAATCCAATTTTTGAAGCTATTGCCTGTGCTATTGCTTTCGATAATGATTTTCCAATAAAAGCGAGTGCCACTGAACCCAATTTTAGTGAAATTATCTTTTTTATCAGCAATGTGCCAACTATTATCTCAACAGTTTTAATGTCCAAATTGCTTAAAAAGTCCGTAATTCCTTTGAGTACATCTTTCCACGACACATTTTTAATTGCCGTGGTTAGCATGGTGTATATTCCTTGTACCCATGCATTAATAGTTTTTGCTAGTAACGCAAAATCAAAATTCTCAAAGAATCCATTAATGCCGTTAGCAATCGACAAGCCAAAATTAGCCCAGTCGAATGTTGTGCCGAATGAATTAAGGAAATGCAAAGCTGTGTTCAGTGAACCAGCTATTGTTGCACCCAAATCATAAAAGAGTCTTGGGCTGATTAAGCCATTAAGGAAGTCTGCAAGTCCTTTTCCGAAATTGTCAGCTTTCTGATATATCTTCTTCCAATCAATGCTCTCCATAGCACTCGCAAGAGCGTCACCGATGTACTTTCCGAGTGAGTATAAATCTTTGATTGATGATTTGTATTTTTCGAGTAATCCATCTGTTTTTTTCAGTGAGCTATCAACTCCACTGCCAGCTCCACCGCTACCTGAACCGCCACTGCCTGAACCGCCACCACTGCCACTATCGCTGTTATCGTCAAGTGCGTGTATCTCGTCTATACTAAGCAGTGTCTTTTTCAGTTTTTGGGCTTTCTTATTAGAGCTATCAGCGTTATCGCCAATATCGCCCACTCCGCCAGCTATGTCCTCCATGCCGTCAGCCGTGGCACCACGACCGCTTATCTCGATAGTCCATCCGAAGATTGCTCCGAGTGCGTCAGCTACAGTTTTTGTAAAGCTGATAACCTTGAGCATTACTTTACTTAATGCTTGAACAAACGGCTTTAAAGCATTGATTATCACGCTACCTATGATGCTGCCCCATGCTTGGAACTCTTGCTTAAGGACTCTTACACTATTCGCCCATGTCAATTTGTTATCGTAAAGGCTTTTTATCCTCTACTTCTTATAGTTTCCTATAAGTTCAGCGTACATTTTCAACCACAAAAATAAGACGCATTTCTACGTCTTATGGTTGTCGAGCACTCTTGGGAAGATTATATTTATTCACTTCCTACGCGTTACAGTGTCAATCAGCCTTTCGCTATCTGATTGATTACCTCGGTATTGACTTATTGACTTATCCATTTATATCCGTATGCTGTCCTGTCGGGTTTATCAACTACTTTGTGTATGGCTTTGTAATTGACCCCCAACGCTTTGCCAGCGTCAGATATTCTATCATACTCCTTGACTACTTTATTTGTTTTTATGTCAATTTGAGCTATTTTCCTACCCTTTTTTAGTTTAGTATACATGCTCAAATCTTTTATCGGAAAATCTTCTTTATAGACAAAAATATATCCATTGGCATTTTTATAACGATGTTTCAATGCCCCTATCAGTGTTGTCCTGTTTGTTCCTGTTTCGGTTGAAGCCTGTGCTATGCTATCAAATTCTTTGATATAATTGCCTTTTAGGTCACATTGAATAACTTTTCTCTGATTGATAGGTTTTGGCTTTACATATGTCTTAGCTCCATTAGCTTTATATTCATCTTCAAACATGAATTGATAGCCTTTACATGTCAGCATTTTGTTTTTGCAACATAATAATACATCAACATTACCAAAACCATATTTCTCGGCTTCCATCGCACTATCGTATCTTTCTATGAATGTTCCGTCTTTATCTAGCCTTACGACAGCTCTTGCGTTGTGTCCACCAACACCGCCCTTATTCTCATTATATCCATCTCTGTATGTGTTATACAAAGATATATAAAATCTTTCAAGTCGCAATGCTTTCTGTGAACTATTGCATTTATCAATCACTTCCCATTCAAAGTTGTCCTTGCCATATTCTTTAATTGCTCTGTGAAATAAGCAATCCTCTTTTGGCGAACGCCTTAAATGTTGTTGAATCCTAGCGTGATAGTTTACTGTTTGTCCGATATATAATTTTCCGTTTACTTTATTTGTAGCCTTATAGATATAATACGTTCTCATTAAATCCCTCGAACATATTATATCAAAGTATGTTGTCTAAATCAACTTAGTTTTCACCGACTTTGCTCGATTTTTCATCAGCATATTACTATGCTGCGCGACACATGAAACTAACGTTTCGTTTATCGGCTGTCTTGGCGAAGTCCCCCTGTGCAGCTTGCGTATTTGCCATGACATAATTATATCTTAGCAATACCTTTTCAGCTTGCGTCATTGACTTGATATTTGCGTCAAGTCCGTTTTTCATAGCCCACTCTGAAAGCGTAGCTTGTGTTAAATCAAGTCCGTATCTCCTTAATGGTGCGATTGTTCCTGTAAAAATGGATTGCAAGCTCTTTGCAACATCAGCTTGGTCTACATCGTAGAATGAAGCCATATCGCCAGCTAACCTTGTAAGATTAAGCGACATATCAGCCATACTGTCTGTAGTCTTGTATAGCGTGTTATTTTGGCTCATAAGAGCTTTATTTGCCACTGCCGTACCATTTGCCACTTGCTCTGATGAAATGCCTATAGAAGTTCCTAGTGCTTGGAAACGGCTTGATATTTGCTTAACTGTCAATTCAGACATTCCAAAGTCTTGAATTGATGTTTTTGTAAAATCATCAACCTTGCTTGCCATATCGCCAAACGTGGTATCTACTACGTTTTGAACCTCTGTTAATTGGCTCGCTAAATCAACTGCACTGCCTATTTTTCCGACAGCTCGCATAACCATCCAATAAGTTGCGTAAAACTTACCGATAGTTGAAGCCAAGCCCCTAAATCCGCTTCTTGTACTCTTAATCGACTTAGTTGTGTTCGAAAAGCCTGTTACAAGTGACCTACTAGCCGAGCCGACTTTTGAGCCTTGTTGTGACAGATTAGCAAGTGCGTTAGTCATTTGAATTATGTTATTACTAACCCTCGGCACGCTAGATAATGTTGTCATTACCTCTTTTAAGGCACTGCCAAGGTTTCTGATGTTATCCGCAGCATAACCGGCTGATTTTGAGCCAAGCTTTGAGATTGAAGCCGTTAACTGTGTAATCTCTGCTGATTGCTTTGAGATACTCGCAAAGCCCGACAATTCAGTTGCCATACTCTTTAAAGCACTTGCCGAGCTGACAAGTCTTGCAGTATCAAGGTTACCAAGCTTCTCCATGTTAGTTGCAATCTTGCTAAAGGTACGAGTGTCAATACTGCTCACGCTTCTAAGTGATGTTGCAAGTTGTGACATTCCACTCGCAAAATTGCTTATGCTTGCACCATTGAGGGAATTGAGAGTATCTCCAAGTCCTTGCAACTTAGCTTGTAAATTGCCTATGGCTCTAGTCGCTTGTTGCGCGTCCGACTTGATTTGAAGCTCAATGCTCTCTGCCATTTTCTCACCTCCCTGTATGTAATAAAAAAGAGAGCTACCCTAAAGTAGCTCTCATGCATTTAGTCTTTGAGCAGATAGTATGTTGTAATCAATCCAACATAGCCGTCTTGCTTAAGACCTCTATTCTTTTGAAATACCATGACGCATTTAGAAAGGTAGTCCGTCCACTTGCCGTAATCGGTATCAAGTTTGTAAAAATGGTACTTGTCATGTAGAGTTTTTCTCAACCACTTAATGGCTGTTGGGCAGTTATGCTTCTGACCACTCCACAGATTGTGATTTTTAGCAAATCTCTGTGAATTAGCTCCAAACTTGCCATCTTCCTTAAGCTCGCCTGTGTCGAATCCGATGTTCATGGCATGCTGCCATTTTCTTACATCGTCATTATTGAGGTAATATTCCTCATTGCCTTTCCAAGTGTTATTCTTTACCGGAGTTGCTGTCGGTGCCGAACTATTTTCTATTCCGTCACCCTTGTCAAGCTCAACATAGAGTAAGTTAGCGTCAGTACTGTTATTCAGACCGCTACAAGTAAACGCACTTGAATACTGCCAGCCATACAGAGAATGTTGAATAACAGGCTTCTTTGCGCTATTAGGCTCATCACCAATAGACATTCCCTTAGTTGATGGATAGCGTGCAATCCAAAATGGACAATTAATCTGATTTGCGTATGGTGCAATATACTGATTGTAAAAGCTAAGCCCTGTGTATACACCAAAGTTAAGCCCGGCACTCTTGATAACACTCTGATATGTGTTAATTATGTCAATAAGCGTCTGTCCAAGTCCTTGCTGGCACTTATCTTCAACATCTAACCAAACGAAAGTTTTTCTTCCGTTAAGCGTCTGAATGACCTTGTTCGCATCCGTCTTTGCCTTGTCTACTGTTGTAGCGTATGAGTAGTTGTAAACACCTTGTATCGGCATTCCTACATCAGTACAGCCTTTCCAGTTTTGCTCAAAGGTCTTATCCGGATTAAGGTCTTTGCGGATTATTTTTAGGATTGCAAATTGCACCCCAGCCCACTTAACCTTACTCCAATCAATATTTCCTTGATATGACGATACGTCAATTCCTTTATATGCCATATTTTCACCTCATTAATCAGGACTTTCAGGTAATCCCGACTGTCTTAATGCGTTAATTCGTTGCTTCATTTCGTAAACGGCAATTTCCTCATTAGACTCCTTGTATTTAGGCTCGTTATCTTTTGAGTATTGCTCATTTAATGATTTCTCAATGTATTTTGCTCTTGCTTTGTTGCCATTCAAAGCTCTGTCAATCGCTGTAAGAGTTGCGCTTAGTCCGTATGTGCCCCACCAAGCCCACATGTTGGAGTCGGCTTCTTTTTGCTCAAGCATATAAGCCTTTGAATAAGGCTCTAAATCAGCCGGACAAGACATGTCTATGTCCTCAACGCTAAATCCATAGCCTTTAGTTGCTAACAGCCAATATGGGCGGATTTCGTTGCAATATACTTCCCATGTAAGCTCTTTTACTTCTTGATTGGTTTCTTCTTGGCTGTCTGTACCTCTTTCGCCAACATCTTGGATAAAAAACTGTTTTTCTCCATTTCCGCAGACAAGTCATTATAGAGTGATTGTAAATCTCCGCCCTCTTCATTCTCCGGGTCAAGATAATCGTCAAGTAAATCGTATACCTTTACGAGCTGTTTCTCTTTTGCTTCTTTATCATTAAAATCAAAGCCAAATTCGTCAGCATGGAATTTCTGCAAGCCTACGAGTAAAAACTCCGGTAAAAACTCAAGCATGTTGTCAATGACTTCAAGTCCCTCACCCTGTTGCTCCATTCCTACGAGCCTTGGGATAATTTTATTCTTAACTACCGGTGCGTATCCGAATTTAACTGTATATTCTTTTCCACTTAATTTAATTTTCATTTTATCTTTCCCTTTCTCCCTAATTTATATAGGGAAAGAGGCAGTTTTAACACTGCCTCAATTACCTTGCTATATTGTTTCTTCAAGTTCGCTGTCAGCCGTGCTATCATCATAGCCAACCGCTACGGCTTTTTCCGATTGGCTCACCCTTTTTTTGTGAGTGTGATTGATGTTGGATAACCTTGGTCATCCTCTGTTACCGCAACATCGTAGTTATCCTCAATCCACTTAGGTACTGTCTGAACTGATACAGTTGCAGTTCCTGTTAAGTGTTCATCGGAAGCCTCGCCTGGGGCGAATGACTCCTGTCCAATAAAAGCACAGATACCCTCTGAACCTTTTCCGTCTGTACCATAAAGAATAATAAAATCGAGCTTCTTGCCCTCGTTAGTTACCATCTCGTCTTTGTACTTCTTCTCGAAAGCTCCCTCAACTTCCATGGAGCCGGCTGAACGTCTGCCCATTTCCTGTGTTTCTACTAAATCTTCAAGAGTTGAAGTATCTACCATGTTCTGTGAACCGAATGGTGAGGGAATTGATTTTGCCCTTATTAAGAGCTTGTAAGTTCCAGCCCAGTAATCGCCACTTGTGGCGGATGCGGTTGGTGTCTTGTAAGCAATTCTACTTTTTAATCCTGTTGCCATTTTTATTACCTCCTAATTTTTCATAAAAAAAATAAGAGCCAAAAAGCTCTTATAATCTATCATTCCAGTCGAATGACCGCCTAGCACGTAATGTTGCTGTCCATAATTTGCCGTTTTTCCTAGCGAATGGGGTTGTTGTCAGCTTGAATGACATAGCTTTGTATTCATTGGCCACTGTCTGTGCCACATTCAAGGCTTCTGAACGGCTTTTATTCGTTGTAACAGTCACTTGCGCCGTAAATAACACTGTATTTATTCTTTCACACTCTAAATCCTCATTCTGTTCAATAGGTTCGAGTGCTTGAACTAGCACTGTCGGGAAACTAGCCGTTGCACTGTCCGACTGTTCCTCTTGCGTGAATTTTAGCTTGGGATATTTAGTTTTCAATTTTTTCTCACATCGGGTTTTTACAATCGCATATGTGAGATTTTCAAGGTCATATACCCATTGATTTTGACTTGCCACTTTATCTCACCTCAACTAAAATTTTTCCGTGCCGTTCTCATAATGTCATTTTCCATTTTTAAAAATGCGTTATACATCGGCATTGTAGGTGTAATGCCGTATGAATGGTGTAATTCTCCGCTTTCGTCTCTCCAATACCAACCCTCGCTGTCAAATGCGTGTGTCTGCCCTGGAAAAGTTCCTTGACCGCCCCTTGCATCATTGAAGTGCGGTTTAGCTTTCCAACCTGAGCCGTATTCAGCCATTAGCAAAGGCGATACATCAACTGTCTTAAGCCCATCTGCCGTCTGCCATGTGCTTTGTATCTGCCCTGTTTCTGTTGCAAGAATAATAGCTGTACAGCCGTCTGTTGTGTCTTTAATTTCGTAACTAAATGTAATATAGTGCCCAAAATTGCCTGTATTTGCTTGTGCTACAGCAATGCCATTACTAGCAAGCTCTCCGACAAATGCTATGCACTTGTCCTGTAAGCGGTCTTTGTATCTTTCAAGCTTGTCTATCGCATCTTGTATAGATTTTTCTGTCAGAGAAATGTCAAGTTTCATAATTACACTTCTTTCACAACTGCTTTGAGCATGTATTTAACTGAATAGAGAGAGGGCTTGACTCCCACTATTGTAAAGTCTGCGGAAGTTGAATCAACTAATCCGTTTTCGTCCTTTGTAGGCTCACCATCAAGCCAAATAACGTCACCTTTTTTAAAAGGGTATTCTCCTCTGTCTGTCAGCAAAACGGCGTCAAAATCAGCCGTATTAAAGCCATATTCCTTGTTCTGTGCTTCTCCACCGTCAAATGATATATTCGCCCGAAAATCAACCGGCTCCGAAAAGCCTGTTTCTTCATGGGTGTAGTATATCTTCTCTCCGTCCTCTGTTTCGTAAAACTTTAGATTTCCGTCCTCGTCTTTTTCATAGACTGTGACTGTTTGGCCTTGGAGTGCGTACTTCATGGCTTGTTTATTAATGTCAAGCATTTTTCTTTATCTGCTTGTAAATCTGATTAACACCGGTACTTGCCATGCCCGACACAATGCCAACTGCTATTGCATCAAGAATGTTGTCTGCCGGATAACCGGGAATTACAAACATTCCAACAATACCGAGTACTCCACCGGCTACACCTACGATAATAGGAATAATATTATCTTTAACCTGTGGTATCTGCTTTGAAGCATATCCGATTAAATAAGTAATTACTATAATAGCAACTACTGTAGGTACTTGCGTAAAGTCCATCAGTTTTTCCCTCCTTTACCTAAATGGATTTCCTCAATCTCATTTTTCATTTTTGTTACCATGCCATTACCACCGAGTGCGTGGTATGCGTCATACATCTCGCAAAAATTCTGATACGCATATGAGGGTATTTCGCCAAGCTTCATGTACTTATCGTGGTATTCGATAAGCTGTACTCGTAAAAGTAACATTGTACCTTTTCCGTTTGCTTGTCGTAGCTTCTTTTCCTCTTCAATGCGCTCGTTTCTTTCTTTTGTGTCTATCGCTTTTTGCTTTTGCTGCTCTTGTAAAAGCCAAACAATATAACCCAAAAGTGCTGTCAGGACAATTGGCAAGGCAATAATGTATGTCTGATAGATTAAATTATTCATCTTACAGCCTTTCATCTTTGGTAATTGGCACACCGCCCACCACCACTTAATGTGTACCGCCTGCTACCACTTTACCGACATCAGTAAAATGGTAACGCTCAATCTTCTTATCTTTTTATATAATGCCCTATAGGCAAGATTTATAGCACTTTGACAAAAGGAAAAACTCCAACAAACAGCTTATCTCTGTCTTTCCATGTACGGCTCACTCCGCCCTCACTTAAAGCGCTCATGTAGTTCTCACCGGCTTGTGAATGGTCGTAGATAGCAAGATTGATAACGACATTCTCAAACTGCTTTAAGTCGGCAGTTATATCATCATCAGTGAAAGTGTCCGGATAACACCTTTTCGCTTTCACATCTTCCGTGGCTTGTTTAATGAGCTGTTCAATGAGTGGGTTATCTTCCTTTTTGTCGAATACAACCACATCAGATGTTGTATCATCATCGTTTGTGACAGTTTCAATATGAAATTGTTTAAGTCTGATTTTGACTTGCTCTAATGTGGTGTATTCCATGCTAAGCTCCTTATAATCCAAACTTTTCAATTAACATTTTCTTCAAGTCGCTGCCGTTTATTTCTGTGGCATTTTCAATGCCGTTTTCGCTTGCAAGCTTCTTTAGGTCGGCTGTTGACATTCTGTTAATTTCTGTCTTTGTGTATGGTGTTTCAGGTGGATTCATAAAATCAGAAGGCACCGAATTGCTATTGCTTTCCGGCACCTCATCTCCGACTTTATACCACACTCCATCATGCTTTATAGAGTGCGTTGCTATCATAAGCCTTAATCCTCCTTAACTTTGAGAACCATAACGCTATCCATACCCTCAAATGTAGGTAATCCAATCATAGATACAATACAGTGAGTATTGATAGGATGATTTGTAGCATATGTGTATACAGATACACCTGTCTCAACAAGTGAGAGGTTTCCGTCTGTGATACTTCCACTTCTTTCCTCTGGAGTCTTACCAAATGTGTAATCGCCAAGGAATACTCCGGCAGACTGCGCAGATACAATGCCTGTTGGTACAAAGTACTGTGTCTGTCCTGTCTCATCAACATAGAGCTTATCGTATACTTCAATCTCGATACCATATCCTCTAAGGTATTCAGTAACCTGTCCTTGCTGTAATCTGATGCCGCCATTGTAAGCTGTGATACCGAGTACCTGTTTCTTTGTATCCTCTGCCTTAAGCACCATTTCCCAAGTCTCTGTATTCATGGTGAAACGTGTAAGTGAGTAGCCTGTAGCCTTTGCAAAATCTCTACGAGCTGTGATAAGGTCATCAAGTGGTGCACATGTAGTAGGCTTATCCCATGCGCTTGTGCCGGTAATTGACTTAAAGTGCTTTTCCTTATGCTCTGCGCCATTGTCGGCTGTGTAATCAACGACATAGTTCTTATCGCCAAGCACAACCTTTACCTTTGGTACACCATCTGTAGGTGCAAGTAACTGCCAAATCTGTCTCTCCGGTACAACTAATGCGCCCTCAATTAACATCATTGGTTTCTTTGAAATTTCACGTAATACGTTATTGGCAAGGCTAGAGTTTTCAGAAGTTCTGTAATTGTCGTACTCCTGTTCCTCTTTCTCTGTTACCATATATCCCTCACGATAAAATGGCATTGAGTTCTGAATGTCAGAGAAACCTCCAACATCTCTTAGCTCTGCCTGTGCATCAAAGTTTGAGGCTTTGAGTGATACCGGCAGTCCGTTCTTGCCCTTGATAAATCTAAGGTCAAGTGAGTCCTGTTTACGTGTTCCAAATTTTTGTCTGCCAAGATAAGGGGCAGTTCCTAATGTTTTCTGATAATTGTTCCACATTACACCGAGGCTTCTCGCTGTAAATGCTTCTGCTAATGGTAATGCCATGTTCTTCTACCTCCTTTTAAACCTGACTTGCTACAATCTTTGGTGCACCATAAAAAGTAACTCTAGGTGTTGCAGTTCTAGCTGCGTCTGCGATTGAAAGTGACTTAACTTTCTCCCAATCAATAGTTCCCTGATATACATATGTTCCAGGTGCGTCACCCATTGTTACATCTACATCGTGTAACAGATAGCCCTTGCACTCTGCGTCATTGCTTGGAAATGGTGTACCGGCCGGCACAATCTTCATTCCGTTTCCATCTGCACTTGTTACCATGGTCTGTGGCACAAGGCATGCTGCACCCTCATAAGGGAAAAATTTTAAAATTCCTTTACCCTGTGTAAAGTCTCTTACGATTGGCTTTCCCATCGTTCTACCTCCTGTTTTAAATTACATAGCTGTTTTGACTTTCAGCACTTGCAACTGTACCGAATGAGATTTGTTCTGCATTGGCTACATCTGCCGGCTTTGAGTCGGGTTCATTATTGTTACCGCCATTGCTTGGATTCGGAGTATTGTTGAGAGCATTTTTCTCATACTCTGCGATTGCATTGGCTTCTTTGTCGGACATAATTTTTCCAAGAACCGCCGTGTCGAAAGAGCCATCCTCTTTTACTACTGTCTTTGCCTGTTCTGCTGTAATTCCAAAATCAGACATTGCACTCTCTCGTAAATCTCTGACAGCGTTATCTTTCTGTAGCTTGGCAATCTGCTGATTGGCTGTCTCTAAGGCTTTATTCGCCTTTTCAAGCTCCGTCATGTTGCCAGCCTGTAGCTCGTCAAGCTGTGTCTGTAGCTCGTCAGCTTTGTCGGCTTTAGCCTTGTACTGATTGGCTTTCTCTTTCTCTCTTGCCATTTCCTCACCGCTCTTGTTAAGCAGATTTGTTATCTGCTCATCCGTTGCGTCCGGAAAAAGCTTCAATACATCATTTCTTGTCATTTCAATTACCTCCGTAACTCACGCTTTTGTTATCGCGGGTCGCTCCCGCCGAGTTTTTCTGTTGTTTAACGCACAACTGCAAATTTTGTATAAAAAATGAGCAACCGCACCGATTAAGATGTAGTCGCTCATTTAATATCAGTTATTGAATTATAGAAATTTTTAGCATAAAAATACCCGCTCCGTGGTTTGGAGTGGGTAGTGTGACTAATTAATTAAATACTACTTTAGTTGACTAGTAATCAGTCTCAATTTACAAATAATTGCTTATAACATTTTGAATCAGCGTAGCCTGTCTTACCTTTCCTTCATGTGTTCTGTGCAGTCCATCATGTAGCAACAAATCTTTAGTGTAATCATTCAGAAGTAAATTTCCATATATGTCTATGATTGGAACATTTAGCTTTTCGCACACGTTATTTATTGCTTGCGTTTGCTTCTCTGAATCATAAGGTTTTTGATGTTCAGCGTCTGCATATCCTGTCATTTTTTGTACGTTGCAAACAAATATTAATAAATTAGATTTATAATTTAGCAACGTTTTAATCGCATACCTTAATGCTCCTGCTGTTGTTTTTGTATTAAGTTCATTTTCAGAATCATCTAAATCAACTAATTTAATACAGTCGTTCGTTCCAAATTCAATAACAACTATGTCGGCAGTATCCAATCCTATTTTTTTCATTTCAGAAATTTGTTCGGTAAAATTTCCCTGTGCTGTCCCGTGATTGTCTCCTGCATATGTCTCTTGGCTTGTAAAATCCTTTTGTGTCAGTGCATTTACCATCCCCACGCAACTATAAGGGTCGTATGATGCTACATCGGTCAGTGCCATTGTCATACCACCTTGACACCAGTTATAGCATTTTGCTCCTGTATTGCTCTGAATTAAATACGGTACAGTGACACCATCCCATTGTTGATATGCATGTATGGAATCTCCGAGGAACACGATGTTTTTCCCTTTTAGTTTGCTTTCTGTTTTTGTTTCATCTTCCTGTAAAAAAATCTTTTTACCGTCTGCATCGTATAATTCCATAGTTGTTACGCCTCCTCGTATGTAAATGTTCCTGTTCCGATATTCGGATGAAATTCTTTTGTTACTGTATCAAACATTCCTATCTTCCCATTTTTTGCTACAGGTAAAAATTCATGTAGCATTTCATTTGTTGTGTCATCATAAATTTTCAGCCAATATACTGTAATTTTGCTACGTTTATACCTACTTGCATTGCTCGGACTTGTCGATGTTGTTGTATTGACATGAAACAAATACAACGGAATAATTGGCATTGTGTCTTGAGTTCCAAAAGATACACTTCCTGCTATATAGTGTGACTGTTTTTCTGTATAACTAGAGTTAAGATAAATTTCTTGCGAACCATTCTTAACAACTAAATACATTTTTTTATTTGACAATAAATTGTTTTCTGTTGCATTCCAAGATCCAACGTCAACATTACCACTTGCATTAATCGTACCGGTTATTTTTGCATGCGACGATTTTGCTACTAGCACAAATTGCTTGTAGGCACTTCCAACATTATACTGGTCTGCTCCGAAGAACCACTCATCAGCATCATCTCCATCCAGTTTCGCAGATAATTCATATCTGTGATTTACATTTGCTACAACTCCTGTATCAATCCAACTGTTTCCATCGCCTTTAATGTATTGCAATGATGTATAATCTGATTCAATTGTCGTTACTGTAATGTTAACATTGCCTGTTACGCTTTCAATTGTTACTGTTTTTGTCGTTGTATCGTAAGAGTTTGATATGTCAACTCCGCCCATCGTTACTACAACCGCAGATATTTTATAGCCAAGTGATGCTGTAACAGTACATGTGTACTTGCTTCCTTTTGCAACATAATTGCTTTTGTTGCTTAATGTTGCATTTTTAACATCACTTGTAATCTTGTACATTCCATCGTGTACTAATCCATCAAGTTGTGACATCAAAGGCGATATATCCTCTGTATATGTACCTTTTGACAATATGTCATATATTACTATCAATGATTCGTTATTAGCACTCGATGATTTCAAATTATTGATATCTTCCTTCAGTGAATTAGTTTTCTCTTCTAATCCATTCAATTTATCTCCGGTTACTTTAGCATCAGCCGGCATCCCAGCGATTGAAAATGTGCTATCGGTCGTAATCTGAACAGGATGCTCTTCAAAATACTGTTCTACAATCTTTTTAATTGTTTCGTCAGTTACGCCGCCTTGTTCAATTCTCTTTTTAAGCATTGCGTATACTTCATCAGCTTTCATTGCTTCCTCCTTATTGCTTAATCCAAACACGATTAATGGCATCGTACTTATACAGTTCCGATACATCAATCATGTAACAACTGCTACCAAAAGAGACGTAGTGTGGCAACTTGTCATAGTCTTTCGATAAAGCATTGTATTCTCTGTAATTTCCACTTGATACAATAGCCATTATGCTCCCCATATCCGGGACTTCTTCGCCGGCATTATAGGTTATGCCGTCTTGAATCACTGTATAATCATATTTCATTGTTAATACCTCGCTCATTATTTGTAATATTTAACACTGCACCGGCAGTTAGCAATCTCTTTTACCTCTGCACCTAGCGAATGGTCTTTTGGAAACATCATTAGCGAGTTCCCGACCCCAAACGGCTCAAAAATATCAATTCTCTTTCTGTCAACTTCTGCATGTGTAGGTCTGACATGTGAATCTTCTTTCGAGCGCCACTCTTTTGTTTTGTAGCCCTGTTTTACCATTTCAGTCTGTAATCTGTAATTGCCGACTGCATTAGCTTCATTCGCAGCTACATTTTTTGCGCGCTTCTCTGATGTAAAATACTCTACTTCAGTATTTTGTGTAGTAGCGTCAACTACCTCATTCACAATGTACCGGGCATAATCCGTAATGTATGATGGTGTTTTCTTTGTTTTGCAATACTGTGTGGCAATGCTCTCATATCTGATGATAAATTCTTTGGTGATAGTGGTTATCTCTGTTTCTTCCTTGCCGGATAGTAAGGCGAATAGCATAACAAAGATTTTTTCAAACTTTTCAGCAAGTTTTTTTCTATCTTCCTTTTCTTCGTCAGATAAATCCATTTCACCAAAATATGTTTCATAATCTATGTCTTGTATTTCATTTTTGTTAAGTGCGTGGATTTCATCTGCCATATCAAGCTCCAAAATAAATTGACAGTCAATTATTCATCGGCTGTCTTTCCATTGTTCTTATCATCGTTATCATTGTTAGGTGTAGCTGTTGTCGGCTGTTCTTCCGGGAATAGCATTTCCATGCGCTTGGCGCTTTCAAGAGTGACTTGTTCAGGGTCGCTAAACATGTCAATCGTCTTAACAGCTCTCTTGTAATTGATACCACACCTAAGTAATATTTCAAGCACTTCTGCTTTAACAAGCATGTTATCTAGCTTATTATGATTAATATGTATCTCAACATCACTAGGCATGAGCGTAAAGCCCTTATTAATTCTCAGCCTGTTAAGAATAAGCCTAAGTGCCATTCTCTCTGATTTCTTAAGGATAGGCTCATTAATAGCCGTCCTAAGTCCAGCATCGTAATGTCCGTTTCTCAATTCTACGGCAGAACCGGTGTCACCGCCTGTGTTGCCTTGACGATTTGCAAGACCTTGAATACTTAAAAATCTTTCAAAGAGGTCAGTGAAAACCACTTGCCCCTCTGTCTGATTAAGCTCGCTCGTCATTACATCAACATCAGCCTTGTTGTCTGAACCATTGTTAGATTTAACTACCAATGCTCCCTCTTGTCGCATTTTTCTGAATGTGTCTATATCAATCTCGCAATTAACGAATTTTACCCATGCAGACACAAACTGCTCCACACCATTAATTCTGTCCGATGTAAGCACGTTGATAGCGTCTGTAATTGCAATAGTCATTTCGATGTCAGATAATCGCCTTGCATTGTTTGGATATTCAATCACCGGAATTGCTCTGTTGCCGTTTATTCCGCTTGCGTAAATCTTGCCGTTGCGAATATCAAACCACTCATTATCGGTGAACACATAATAAATATCTGCTCCGTTCTCGTCCTCTCCGATTTGGCAAGAGAATGCCGGACGTCCGTTTGAGTAGTATGCTACAAACGTATACATTGGATTTTCAGACGATAAAGAGAAATCGCTTTCATCAAGCAACTGTCCTTGTCCATCGTCATTACCGATAAATCTGTAGCCGGTACCGCATATGCTTCTCCAACGATGTATGTCTATATCGCACTCCTGTTTGCTCTCTGAATCCATTGTGATATTAAGCTGTGTGATTTCTTCCGACTTGTGGTTATCGGTGCCACGCAGCACATATTGGATTGGCTCGGCACACATCTCTGCGGTTTTGCGCTCAACAAGTTCGTATGCAAGATTTACAGCAATCTTGTTATTGATTTCCGGTCGGTTCACTTTCTGCCGATACAAAATTGGTTGGTCACCACGATAGTATCTGTCAAGATACTCAATCTCAATAGCGTTTTGCTCGTGAATCACAAGTGCTTTATTCAGTTCTTCGATTATGTTGTTTTTTGTGATTTGCCTTTTCCTCGTGAAAATAACTTGTCTGCCGTAATTATTATGGCAAACAGCCGAAAAAGGTCTTACATTTTTATGAGCATATCTATACATCAATAAAACCTCATGCCACTTGCAGAAGTTCTCTGCGGAACCTCTTTTATCTGAAATTCTTGCGTGCCAGCCCAAAACCATATCCATTTACGGCAGTGCGTACACATTACTTTGTGGTGCTTCTTATCGCTTTTATTCACCCACGTTAGCAATTTACCGCAACGAGGGCACATTACACTTCGTTTTCCTGTTGGTACAATATTCTGATTATTCATGTTGTCCTCGTTTCACTAAAAATAGCACCCACAATCTGTGAGTGCTATTTCTTAAAGAGATTTTACGCAATGAACGAATTACGATTTTTTCATAGTTATATTATAACTGTCAATTTTTTAAGTGTATATATGCAATGATATGCAAAACTATGCACACTACTGCACATTTTCAAGGTATTCTTTTCCGTAAAGCCTTTCAAACTCTTGTAAAGCTCTGCCGTGGATTGTAAATATCTTTCTTATGCTCCAATTTGTAGCCTGTGCGATTTCTTCAAAAGTGTTTTGATTGACATATCTCATTGAGAGTACATGATAATAGTCGGTATTCTCCATACTATCAATTTGGCTGATAATATGATTTCTTTTTCTCATAAATTCATCAACAAGTCTGTCTGTATCTTTTTCCAAGTCCACAATTTTAGTTACTGTACTGCCTAATTTATCTTTGTCAGATGAAACATCAACTGCCTCTTTGTCTGTTGAAACAGTAACACTACATGCTATTGTCTTAAGCCGGTATATTTCAGACAGCTTGTTTTGTATCATTTTATCTAATCTGCTAATTTGATTTAAGTAAGTTTTTGTATTCATAATTTCGCTCTCCTCATTGCATACTTATAATTAATAAATTCTTCCCAATATATCTTGTCGAACCGAGTGTCTCTAAATCTATTATCAAACTTTCTTTTATCAACTATAAAGTCTAAACTCTCTTTTAATCCCAATAGAATATAATCAGGCACAAACGAAGCCGGTATTCTCACAATCTCATAACCATTGTCAATACAGCTCATTATCTTTCTTTCTCTTAAAAAATCCTTATTTTCATCTGTGTGATATATTTCGCCATCAACTTCAACGATCTTCTTTAAATCCGGTATGAAAAAGTCTACTTTGCACTCGCCTATTTTGTAATTCGGATAATATTTAATGTTTTCCTTTTCAAGCTGTATGGCAAAGCAAATTTCATTTACGCTATTAAAAACATAGCCCTCTGACATTATTTTTCGTGCAACTTCGCAAGCCTCTTGTTCATAGTCTATGTCTTTAATTCTTTTTCGTTTTGCCTTTTTCTCTATTTTTTCTTTTGCTTTGTCTACATTTGTAAGCTGTTTTAGCAATTTTATTTTTCTATCGCATTCCTCACAAACGTATTTTTGCTTTTTGTTAATTTCGATAGTGGCTCCGCACATAAAACAAGTGTTTGTCATTAATAAAGCCCTCCTCTGAACGGATTGTGTACTGCTTCAACCTTTGCTATTCTACTGCCTTGCGTCATCCTTAAGGCAAAGTTTGAAAAAACATCAGGAACATCATCAAGCTGTTTTTTGCCTGTTACTGAATATCGTTTCAGCAGTGATACCATTACTCCATAAGGCTCGTTGGGCTTATAGAGTGATTGGTCTTTGAAAATAATATGTTGTAAAATCCAGTTAGAACACTGAAAAATACGTGCTTCTTTGTTAGTTTCTGTCGGTACATCAGTGATGTTGCATATCCACCCTTTATTTTCAACTCGCTTATTAACTTCCATAGCCACTCTGTCACCGCCGGCATTACGCTCAAACTCACACTCTTGTACCTGATTATTGACTAATGTGTTTGACGCATTTTCATACTGCATTTCATAGTCTGCCGTATTATCACACACGCAATCAACACAGTAATAGTCCTCGCCATATTTTTGTAGTATTGGCATAACAAAATAGTCTGTGCCTTTTCCTTTTGTATCGCATTGAGCTGTAATAATTTCCGGCTCACCATGTGGGAGATTGAAGTATCTGCGGATTTTATCATCAGGAAACAATAGGCCCTCACGCTCGATAGGCTCCTGTTTATACAAGCATCGGTACGAGATTTCGTCCATGAGTAATTGTTGGTCGGCAAAAAACTCTTTCGTAAAACCGCCATACTCATAATCAAAATTGCTTTCCCCTGTCACTGGGTCTACATCGGGAACCGATATTGTTTTGACTCTCGGGTTTCCGGCATACATGTTTTGAATGCGTCCGATAACATCATGTACGCTCCAACGAGTGGCAATATGTATCTCTTTACACGGCTTTCCGTCTGTGTCTTGTGTCTTACGTTGTCTTGCGTCTACTGCGTATTTATCCCAAAGTTTGTCAAGTACTGCCGGATTTAAGGCTTCCTCAATTCCGCCTATCATATCATCAACTAGCAAAAATTTACTTGCACGGACTTTACCGGCATTCTTACTTCCGACAGATGTACATTGTACTGACGGAAAAGGCTTGTATTTGCCAATATTGAATTGCTCCATTTTGGCATTCGTGCTTGTAACTGATAGATTAGGAAAAATGTCATGCCACGCATAATCATCATCATTGGTAACAATGTCGTATACTCCGTCATAGTACATTCGTGTAATGTCACCACTATGCGAATAAAATAAGCTGTAGTCTTTTGGAAACCAACCGGCAACTGCCGAATGAAAAAATTTCTCAATCGTACTCTTTCCGGCTCCAGGCACTAGACTCACGCACAATATGTCGTATTTATCATCAATCATGCCTTGCAATGCGTCCACAAGTCCGATTTTGATTAGTTGTTTCCTACGTGGCATATAAAACCGGTCTTTAGGCTCACGCTTTTTCTCTATGTACTGAAAATAACTGTCAACTATTTTGTTTTGAGCTTCAAGCAACAAAACCTCATATTTTTTGTTTATCAGCTCATATGTGGTTTTGTGGTCGAATGCGTATTTTTCCAAATCCCAAATCGTACCACCTGTTTTAGCCGTGCAGAAGCCCTCTATAAGCTCTTTTGCCCTCTTAGTGAGCTGTAGTCCATACTCAATATCTTTCTCGCCATTTATGGCTACACTGCAAGCGTCTACATAGGCATTAATTACTTGCTCGTCTTTTCCGTTTCTCTCTATGTAGTTTTCATATCCGTTTACTGTGGAAATAAGGCTCTGACTAGCCATAAGAAAAGCACCTCCACTTTTAAAAAGCAAAGGTGCTTATAGACCTCTGCCTATAATTTTTCTAGGTTAGCACCGTAAGTCGCTTATACGGCGGTAATATATTACTCTGTTGTTTTAATCATTATCTCTTCAACGCTATGTTCGCTACAAATCATTGTGTAACTATATCACATCTTCAAAGTCTACAATATACAATCTTTGACAACTATCTTTTACTCTTTCTCTTGCCTCTTCAATATTTTTACAAGTCCATGATGGATAATTGCTAAATTCAACATTTACTACCGCATATCTGTATTGTGGATAGCATCTTTCCTTAGCTTCTTTAAGGGTTAAGTGTCCAGACTTTCTGTACTTTGTGTTTCTGTTGTACTTTACGTCGATAAGTTCTGAATAAAACTTGTAGTTTATAAAATTTATGATTTCGCATACGGCAAATATAATTATAATTACAATCGCTATAACAGTTTTTATCATGGTCATTCGTCCTTCCCACTATTTAGAGTAGTGACTAGTTCCATTTGTTAGCCGGTAAAATTTTTATTAGAATGTTGGCATTGCGTCAAAGCAAATAGGATTTGATATCTGTAAAAGCACATTATAATTATCAATTACGTCCCTCGCTTGAACTATATACATTTTAATGCCATATCTATACGCTGTATCTTTTTCAATACAACAGCCATTCCAATCATATGCTTCATCAATTCCAATGAATACATCAGCCTGTGCCAGCTTCTTAAGGCTTTCGCCTAAATACCATACAGCTTCCTTGCTGCCTTTAGGTGGGTTATCCTCAATGTAGCTGTCGATAAGCTCTAACTCCTCGCCCTCGTAGATTTCAGCAATCTTTTTCATCTTCTGAATACTAGCTTTGATTTCTTCCTCTGTTCTGCCTTTCGTCGGCACACTTACAAATAATTTTTTCATGTTCTCCGTCTCCTTTTCTATGTTTTATCAACCTTTATCTTTCCAAGGTCAGCAACTACGATTAGTCCGTAGTCGGTAATATTGCTTAATCAATATCCGCAATGCTTTCTACAAAGCAGTTGTAGTAGATATATCTCTTGCCGTTAAAATCAAACTTAACATATCCACCATCGTTTGTATCAATATCAATCTTTCCCTCATATGTTGCAAGTTTCTTGCCGTCTGCCGTGTATACAGTAATTGTTCTTTGCATACCGCCATTTACATCACTTTTCATATCTGTTACTGCCCTGTTCCATGACGCGCATCCGGTCATTCCTAAACACAATGTCAATCCTAATACAACTGCCAAAATTTTCTTTTTCATAATATATTCCTTTCTGCTGATAATCAGCCATTTAATTCCACTGCCATTCCATTTCCTCTTCGTTAAGATATTTATGTCTTACTCTGTACCTGTCAATATCTTCTTCCGCGAATGTAATTATACTGTTTGCAAGTCTTACATAAACTTCGTATTCGTATTTTCCGTCTGATTTTTCCCACGTTTTGCAGATAACTCCTATGTCTGACTTGTTTACAACAACAATATCTCCAAAAAGAAATCTAGGTTTATTCATCTTTGCTGTCCTCCACAATTCCATCAATTATTGCTCTTTCGACGGTTTTTCTAAGCCATTCCGGAATTGAATCATCTTTGCTTATACATGGCGTCTTTGTTAAATAGCCACCGGATATGTTACCGCAAAGCATTGTGCTTTGATATTTCATAATCTCACTCTTTCTCCTCACTATTCGCTAATGATTTTGTTTCCTCTAGGATTTTCATTGCTAATGCTCTTGAAAATTCATAATTATTTTTCGGGTATCTGCCTAGAATTGATTTTGCATACTCATTGACTGCATCAACTGAAATATCAATGTCAATAGTCATATCGTGAAGTTCAGATGTTTCTATAGGTTCACCATTTAAACCGCCTATTTCGTGTGATTGTGCTTCTCTAAACGCTTCACGCTCTATTGATTTAATTACTTCTGCCATGCTCATTATAATAAACCTTAAATCCTTTCATCGCATAATCAGAAACAGCCTTTTTCAGTTCCTCATTGGTGGAATAGGTTTCCTTCAAAAGAATAGCCATGCCTTTTTTGCTGATTGCATAAATTCCAAACGGAACCTGTTTACTTGCAACATGTAAAACAGCTTTTAATTGTTCTGCCTTCATTTCATATACGCTATTTCCGACTGTCAGTTTCATTTCTCATAAACCCCCAAAAATCTTCCATGCACTCATTGCATAAATCGTAGGTTGTATTCAATACACCGTTTCTCGTGATTGAGTTTGTACCCAACAGCCCTACTTTTATCTCTTTTCCGCACCTGTCGCAAGTGCGCCATTCTTTTTGATGTTTCATTCTTCCACCGCCTTTTAAACCAATCCGTACATATACAGAATATCAAGTGGTGTTATTCTATCTCGTTTAAAAGAATTTCTGACAATATAATTTGCCAACTCCCCATCTTCCCATCCGTCCGTACTTGTCATAGAATCATAAATCCGCTTATATTCTCCGGTCAGTTTGTCAAATTCAAACCATCCCAAGTCAAGTGTTACTCCGTAATCATAAAATCCCCTGTCAGACCACTTTCTGACATAATACATTAACTGCTTATATGAGAATCCAAGCCTTTCAAAAATATTTCCAATAGTTCTTATGCTCAATTCTCGATTGCTTGAAGGCAATTTTCTTTTCTGTTCATTCACGCAAGCTCTAAAAAATATTTCTTCTAATGCTTTCATTCTTCCGCCAACTTCCTAAGCACCATACATAAACCTATTTCCAAAATGGAAATCATTTAGTGCTTTTTCCAATTCGTCTTTGTACCCAAATGGGCTTAAAGGGCTTTTTATTTCTTCCCTCAATACAGGCGACATATTGTCTATCAAAATGCCTTGTGTAGCACTTGCAAGATTTTGTGGTGGCAAATCCGCTAAAGCGCATAACTCCATTCTTTTATGGTCGCATTTTTCAGATTTAGGGCAACTTTTACATTTTTCTGCTAATTTGCTCAAAGGTTCCGCCATTACTACACCAACTTTCTACCGCAGATAGGGCAATAATTGATTTTTATATATCCAAGGCAACCACTGTCTCCTGTGTCAATCAACACTCCGAATCCATTTTCATCTTTGCAAATAAAATCTCCGCCGGCGTATCTTTTTTCATATATTCATCATCGTTCATTGCCATATCTTCGCAAAATTCACACATGCTTCTCATTTCTCCTTTGTCTTAAACAGTGTGTCGGGAAACGGAATGCCTAAAAAATGCATATTTGCGTACTTCCTAAATGTCGGTACACTCATACCGGCAATCTTTGCAGCTTGTGCCTGTGAACATCTGCCATATGCGTATTCCATCAATCCCTCTCGGAATGAATCAATATTCCGCGTCTTAACTCCCTTTGCCATATTTATACCTCCGCTTTTTGCTTTTCAATTTGATGTTTGTGTTCTACCATCTTTCTGTGCATTTTATACTTCATATTTTCACAGCCGATTTCTCTTAGCTCTGTTGCAAAATTATTAAAATCGCTGTCATTTTTGATGTATACATTGACATATCTATCTATTTGCGGTCTTGTCATAATTACACCATTTTCAGTAAATACTTTTCTGATATAGTTGGTGTAATAGCAATAGCCTTTGACTTTTTCGTGATATAATCCCCAAAAATAATCCGCATTTTCCTTTGTTTCAAACTTTGCTCTAATCTCACTGTTTGAAATATGGCTGTAGCAATGTCTGCATAATGTAATTAAATTGCTTTCTCTATCATCTCCACACAATGAAGCCGTTCTTATGTGTGCCATCACCAATGCCCTGTATTCTCTACTACTTTTTCCACAATATTGGCAAGTGTAATTATCTCTCTCAAAAATTTTAGTCTGTAAATCTTTATATGAACTCATAGTGAATACCTCCTACCACTCTTTGCTTTCACACCAACTGCTCTTACAAACATGGTTCATAATGTTGGTCAAAACTTTTTCAGAAGAAAAATGTGCCAAGCTGTAATCGCATTGTGTTGAAAACTTTGTATTGAAATATTCATCAACTAACATCTTGTAGTCTGTATTATCTTTCATGTTGCTTATCGTTGAGTAATAATTGTCCGTATATCCGTCACGCTCTATTTCAGTTTCTTTTGTTAAACTGTCTACCACTCTTGATAAAACCTTGTCTGTTAATGGATAGTGATATTCTCCGGTGTATTCTCTATGCTTGCCTAGGAAGTATTCAAAGAATAACTTTACATTTTCTTTAAGTGTTTCATCGTTAGTCCAATCATAGGCTATCTTACCAGCTCTGTTTACCATTCTTTCTTCGGCAACTTCCCAATCTTTTTGAGAGTATTCGCTTATTGGCTTAAACTCTTTCACTTTTTTATCTTTAGGTGAAAAAGAATTACACTGTTCTCTGTTAAGAGAATTACTTTTAGTATTTAATGTTTCGTAATTAGTGTTAAGGTAATCATTGTTAGTAATCCCTGTTAAAAGAGTTGCATCTTGTGGCATTCCCGAATTACACTTTGTGTTATTCCCTTGGGAATTACATTTTGTGTCATTCCCGTCTGCCTGTTTATGTAACTCCTGTCCTTTATCTTCTGCTATAACCTCTCGTCTGATATTTTCTTCCCATTTTTTAACTTCTGCGTTGATAACATCATAATTAGGTCTTATATGTATAGTCGGCATTGAGTTGAATTTGTATTTTGCTGTAATTACAAATTCCTTTTTCACCAACGATTTAATTGCTTTATCATACTGTCTTTCAGTAATCCTTATTTCTTCCCACCAATCTTTTCTTTGCTTTGCAATCCAATATTCGCCGTCCTTGTATATCTTAACTTTGCTCTTATTGTCTTTACTTGGCGCAAACCAATATAAAATCCTTGATAAAAGTGTTCCCTCTATCAAGTCGCCTGTTATGTCAATGTATTTATGGAATGTGTGATTGCACCTTGCTGATGATAAGAAATTAACTTTTGTTTGGATTTCATTTTCTGATAGCATATTATTTACCTCCGTACCGATAACTCCGTGATTTATATAAAAACAGTTGTCAGGCGGTCACGGTTCCGCTTTTCGTGTTGCAATCACTAGGCAACTGATTTTACCGATTTTTTGAAAAAGTAAGATACACTCCATCAAAAGGTTTCCCAAAACACATTACAGAATTTTGAAGTGTCTCACCCCATTGCTTTCGGTCGCGCGTACCTACTGGCAACTTGTTTTTGTGTGTTTTATTTTATTTTCCGAAACCGCTCTATTGCGGACCAGCCAGCATTACGCAACCGCTATTCAAGATATAACCGCTCGTACTAAACCAACATATGATTGATGTGGTGTGGATTTGAACCACACATAATACTGATTCAGAAACCTTTAAGGACTATTCATGCTTCGCTTTCACATGAACTCTGTTTGGTACAGTACCTACTTCGTTTATAGCGTTTACCCATTCCGCCACACATCAACTCGCATGTAGATGGTTTTAAGAAATATAGATAACCAACAACTTATTTCTCTTTTCAGTTTACACGCGAGAGCGCCGACATCGTGAATCGAACACGAACAACATTTCTGTTGGATAGCTTAGCAAGCTACTGGAATACCTTTATCCCATATCGGCAAAATATAACAGCCGTAGCGTGACTGTTATATTGAAACTGCTTTTGCGCTACATTGTACAGTTTCATGCGGACTTTCTACCGCTTACGGCAAGGTTCACCCCTGTCGTAAGTTTAATCAGCAAGGTAGGAATCGAACCCACGACAAATCAGCTAATAGCCGACTGCTCTACCACTGAGCTACATGCCAACAATGAGGGTGAAGTCTAAGGAGTGGCAACACCCTCCGGAGATATAAATTTGTATGTGCTGTAGGAAAAGAACTAACGAAACCTACAGCAAAGAGCATGTGAGGAATTGCACCTCACCTAAGACTCATATGATTTGAGTTGCCCTAGTTTAACAATTAATTAAAGGGGGTATATATGTCTACTCTGCCTATTACAGATGTCTTTACGACAGGTTGGTTTTCACGCTCGTGCATTGTGGGATTATACACGATTAAACCCTCACGAGCCTTGTGACGGCTCTTAACAGCTTTCCGCTATGAGGACGAAAGGAACTACTAAGTCCAATGTCGGGGAACCAAGTAAACCCCGAACAGGGCATGTTGGATTTGAACCAACGTATGCGGGAATCAAAATCCCGTGCCTTACCGCTTGGCGAATGCCCTATTTATTGCCACATAAAAGCTATGGCAAGTATCTGACCGAACATTATAGCAATGCTAATAAGCCTTGTGGTAACTGTCTCTTTTTCGTTTAATGTGGCGCTTGTCATTCCCAATGCAATTAATGCCAGCCATACTGTTGTTGCAATTTTTAGTACAAACATGATTTACACCTCAAAATCTAATTATCTTCATTTTCTTTCAATACCGACTCGGCTATGCACGCAAGAACTAAAAACACTATTGAGACAACCATTGAGCATCGGTCAGAAAAGAGTATTCCATAAAGCAAACAGAATAAAATTATCCATGTATACAGGCCCTTAAAAAACATTGGTATGAATTTATCAACAAACTTGCCGAAAGTCTCCCATCTACGCTTAGACTTAAGCTCGTGAGCCTTATCCATGTACCACTCTGCCTTGCTCATATCCTCAGCCACAGAACCTTTATGTCCGGCTCGATATTCATACTTGTATGCAGTAATCTCACACCATTTAGCCACATCCTTAAGCCCGTAAATGTCAATCATTTCATCAATGCACTCTTTTCGGTCAGGCAAATTGTAGTGGCTAGGGTGATTTACCATATCGGAATTAATTTTGCTCGACTCAAATCCTGTTAATTTCATCTCCGTTAACTCCTTTACTGTTATATATTATATATAACTATTATTTTATCGTAGTTGTATGTATATATATTATTATTGTGTATGTTGTTTAATTAATATATAACTTATGTTATAATAATAAATACTGCTTGGTGCAGTTAAGGTATGAGCAAAGGCCTTTTTGTTTTTGAGGATATTTGAGGGGCTAAGTGGGGCTGTTTGTCGCTTTTCGTATACACCCCCAGGGCACCCAATACGTGCGCTGCTCAGCTCTCAAACATCAAGCGTTTTAAATTGTATCTATTGCATATACAATTCATCTATACCCTTTCAACTCTTCGCTAAACAACTGTTTTGTGCATAGTTGTAATAACTCAATAGCTCTCAAAGCCTTGTAAATAAAGGGTTTAGAATTGTGTGTATTGCATATACAATTACTTGGCATTATCAACCATGTTATTATCCGACAATGCTTTAATATTCTGACTATTTGCACCGCCTAACTGTGGTAATTCATTAGCACTTAACGCTCTCGCTTGCTGTCTGCTGTCGCTTGTGTATGGTGAAGCCCAGCCGTAACGCCTGTTGAGTATTGCAATAACTCCAACTGGATTCTTTGCTCCGGTCACGAGCTTATTTGAGAGACTTTCTTCTTGATATTTTCTCAGTTTTTCCAAAATCTCCGATGCTATCGGGCTTAGCGTATTCTTCCCCCAATCATAAATAGTGCTATCAGGTATTCCAGTTAATGAACTAAAACCTAATATACTAACCTCTTTATCATATTTCATACACATATCATATATATATATATCTAATACATACATTACTAATTCAAAATTATAACTATTAAAGTTACTCTCTTTATACATACCATTATCTAATTTATAATTTTCTTTTGACTTAAAATAATTAATATCAAATAACTTTTTTTGGATATAATACAAAGCACTATTCCAAACACTTTGTGATTCTTTTTTAATATCCTCAATCTTATTTACTTCACAAAATTCATTTAGATAAAATAATAAATCGTTTTCATAAATCTCAATGTCTGACATGTAGCACGTCCCCCAAAAAGCCAAAATAAAAAAGCCCGCACCACCCGGAACAATTCCAAGTGATACGAGCTAACCGGCATTCGCTTATTAATTTAATTAAATTAATAATAATCAAATCTACTTATTTTGTCAATATACTGATTATTGGATATATAACAATAACTGTATTGATTAATATATACCACATCACACATATATATTAATTATATTATATAAAAAATAAAAAGCCGGTCACAAAAACCGACTTTAAATTTTAAAATGGGCACTCGTTGTTATTGCTTTCCAGCTCGTCCAGCTTGTCCAATACTAATTTGTTTACAAATCCATTAATTGTAAGCCCTTGCGCCTGTATTCGGTCCTTTGTGCCCTTTGGCAATTTACAAGTTATTGAGTCCCAATTTTCCCGGGCTTTTTCATTCTGTCGCTTTATTCTTTTTTTATAGTTTTCAATAATTTTCTTTTCGTCCATTTATTACACCTCATTATTTTAATTAATAGTATCAATAGTTACTAGCAATATTACTATATATCAATATTGCTATACATAAATATATAATAATTAAATTACTATGTCAATAACTATTTCAATAATACACCAATACAATATTGTAATATTTTATTGCATTATATAGTAGAAATAATAATTAAAATAATTATTTTAGTATTTTTGCAATTTTTATTGCAATAAGGTATTGACATATTACGTGCAATATAGTATTGTATAGTCAAGTCGAAAGGCAAGGAACAAAATAACATTTTATTAAATATGGAGGTGCTTTTATATGGAAAGAATCAAAGAGTTAGAAAATGAATTAACAAAAGTTTGCGGCACTCACGAAAATGATTGCTCCAAGTGCCCAAAACAAAAAGAATGTGAAGAATATTGTAAATTGGCGCAGATTTACGAAATAGTAAACAGATAAAAAAGAGGGTCTAAATATGAAAACAAACGATACAATCAAAGTACATTTATACGATTTGCACAATAAGGAGATACAAACCAGAAACTATGGCAAGGTTTTTCGTGTGTACGAAAAAGCCGGAAAACTTGGAATCGATTGGAACACAGAAAAAAGCCCATACACCTGCAAGGGTGATGTGTTTGCACCATTTGAAACCTTTGCGCCATCTGTAATATTTGAAAATATTGAAACCGGGGAACTTTTCCACTTCTCAAATATTAAAAATGCAGTTGTTAGAATAGCATAGCCGAAACGCTCCGATTTTGGAGCGTCAGCCGTGGGATGGTCTCCCGGCTCTGATGATGGCAGACCGTAGAAAATGAAAGCGAGGTTTTGAACATGGAAAAATATATAATGGTTGTAACAAATGAACAGATAGAAAGAAGCAAGGCGCGCAAAAAAGCCATTGAAGCATTGGAGTACAACCCAATGTGCTACAACTGCAAGAACTTTGGAAAATCTTGCAAAGGGTCAACAAATAAAGTATATAGCGGATGCGTCTATAAAGAGGTTGACGAATCTAAGCCGTCTATATATGCACAGATTGCGGAACAAATAAAATAGTCGAAACCGCCGCCCCGGCGGTCTGTAGGAATTGCCCCACCTACACCGATGAGACAGGGCAAACAATGAAAGGACGGTTGATTTTATGACAAAAGCGGAACTACTGAAAGAATTTGACAAACTGCAAAAAGAAAAAGAAATACGTATTGAGGGCATACACTGCAATAGTAATAAAAGCACAATAGAAAATGCTATTGAATGCCTAAAATGCCCGGATGAGCTGCTAGAGAAATACTTAACGGTTGTAAGTCTCAAATATGAAAATATCGGGCGCACAATTGCAGAAAATGGAGACTTCAAGTGCCACTCCTTCAACCGGCTTTACGTATTTAATACAGCAAGACAGATTTTAGCAAATTAGCGAGGTGTAAATATATGAGATATTGCGGACGACAGAAAAACGGAAAAGCGTTGTTATTAACGGACGATGAAATTATAAACAATGCACTTGAACAGGAAAAAAGCGGAATAAAACCGCATTATGCTTTTTATGATTATAAGAACCATGAAAAAGTAACTCCGGCGGGCTGGCTTGTATGGTCTTTGCGTGATGGCGGTTGCGGTGTAGTTTACCGCCGTAAGGATGGGAAAATGATTATTACAACCGGACTACAAGGTGATTTTTGTTATTGTTAGGGGGGCGCAATATGAGAGATTTAATCGAGCTTTTAAAGGCTTTCGGGCTTTTTGTGTCATGCCTTGTAATTGGGTATGGTGGTTTGTTTTTATTTTTTTATTAAATTGCAATTAGTAAGTTACATATTTCAACAAAAAGTCGCATAACTCAACTGATACTATCGACTTAATTTTTATTTAATTAGGAGAAATAAGAAAATGACAAGAATTGAGAAAATGATAAAAGACGGATATCCCAAAATTATAAAAGGTAATGGAGGATATAGAGCATATTTGAAAGACATGCAACCTCTAGGTGGTGGTGATTATATGGCTATATATCGTTATCCCGGTGGGGAATGCTGTCACAGCCTAGAAGAGATACAAAAATGCTTTGAAATCATTGAACAATAAGGGATGATATTGGAATAATTTGCAAGCTAATAGCGGTACAAATTAACAAGATGTATTCTAGCCGGTTCGATTCCGGCTATTAGCTTTATATATAAGGCTTTTCAGGCTTATATTATTAATTTAATTATTTTATTTATAGGTGCTTTTATACGGCTTTACGGCTGTATATATTGCACTCCGTCCGCGCGTCCGGTAAATAATCGCGCCAAGAGGTTTTGCAAATGCCTTTATATTTGCATCAGGCTCAAGAGGTGCAACGCCTGAACAAATAATTGTGCGCCCTTTATAGGTGCTTTGCGTTACCACCTAATAAAAACAGATTAACGCATGACAGACCGCAAAAAGGCCAAAAAACAGCTTATAAACCATGTACTAAAACAGAAAAGAGGGTTAATGAATGGATAACGAACTAACTACGCTTGACGCTGTAGAACGTGAAATAAGAGCACGCTACAACGGCAAATATCAAAGCGCACCGGAATATCAGGCAAGCGAGCGCGCCACACGTAAAGCGATAACAGACATTTTTAGAGCTGTCGCAGAGTCGGGCGCGTGTGACGATGTTACCGCGCTTATTAGTGGCAAGGAATACCGCCGGACGGCTTTTACTAACTATCTGAATCACAAAAACTATATAAGTCCAATAATTAAGGCTTGTTATAATTAGGGGGTGTATTATGTCAAAATATGAATATTTGGGGAAAAAAGAAATATATAAGCGAGTCAAGGCACTAGGCTATGAAATGCCAAAAATAAGTGACTTTGATTATATCAAATACGACTGTATAGAGTGGATGGAGTCACATGAACTAAAAATAACAGTTCAAAGGTCCGGCGAATGGTTGCAAGTCGTAGAAAAGCGCGCGCACGCTCACCCGGTCACATTGTTTTGTGACTATCAAGCCGGAAAATATATCACGCGTTACCATTAGGGATATTTTATATCCCTTTTTGACGTGTCCAAAATCAAGCGTGCAGCCGTTGGAGCTGTCGCAAGTTGTCCGGGTATAGTTCCGGGTGCTGTAGTACATTGACAAATTAACAAAAATATTCTATGATTTTATGATATACACATTTAAAGCCGTGTATTTGACGATTTAAGGGTTTTTAAACGTGTTAGCGTGGATTTTATCGAGTGCGCTACAATGAGCCGTAAAATGAGCCGTTTACAATGCTTTATAATATTGCTGCAGAGCTTTAAGCCGTCAAGCCGTGCCGGGTGCGAGTTGTTACAAGTCAGGCGCACCAATTCACGGAAAATGTTTGAATTTTCAGAAAACTTCACTCAATTAAAGTGCAGTGCGAGTTCTTTGCAAGTTCTCGACAAGTTTTTGCAAAATTTTGCAAACGGATTTTTGAAATCGAAAAAGTCAAAGGTACGGGGGTACTTTTTTCATCCTAAAATTTTTAGGAATTTGAATTTTGAACTGCCAAAAAATAAATACTCTTGGCACTGTAGTCGCCCTCTCCTAGTTTTTCAATCAATTTCTGCCGTGTCATTTCTGGATTAGTCCGGTGTATGTATTCTAATAGTCTGTCTATTCTATCCATATTTCTGCTCCAATAAATTAAATATTTTGTCAGCCGTGTATACAATATTCCGTCCATACAAGCTCATAAAGTCTGCGATTATTTCCTCTGTTTCTATGTCAATGTCACAGCCGTATGAAAATGAGTACACATGCACTAGCTCGTGGCATAGTATCTTGTCAGCCATGTAATCAGACACATTATCAGCTATCGTCACTGTCTTGGTTGTGTTGTCGGTTACTCCTAGGCTTATTGTGCCGTCAGACCGCCTTAATTCGTTTGATGCGGGCTTTTTAAATTGTATGTGCCACAATATATCATTAACTCTTATATCCATGCTTATACCTTCTAAAAATGGCTATGAGCATTACTACCCATAGCCTTAATAATTACAGTTTTGACGCAAGATTGCTCATTTTGGTGCGCAAAAGGTTGCGTTCATCGGGTGTCATGTCATTTAAAAGCTCCGATATATCTCCGCTCAATTCACGGATATACATGTCAAGAGCTTTCATTTTATGCTCTTTGTCCTCTGTAGAAGCTCCTTTGTGCATTTCCTTTGTCTCGGTATAATGTCTCTTTGCTCTGTCATAATTGCTTTCACTCACATGTGGTGCAATCGGTTCAGAGTAGTACATCTTACCTTGGCTCTTATCCATGTCACGCATATACTCCATGTCGTTGTAGTTTACCGGCATATGATAATATGGTGGCTCTTCATATCCTCTACGTGTTCCACGGCCTTTAGGGGCAAATCTGCCATTTGCATAGCGATATTGGTCGTAATATCTTCTACCACTTTCTTCGCCATATTCTGCCTTAAGGCTTCTTAGGAGTTCTTTGTCGTACTCTTCTTCCTCTTCATCAGCCTTTTTCATAGCCTTGGAAATTATTGAATGATACTCAGCTTCTGCAAGGTCTTTTATCATATCTACGACCTGTCCCATCTCGGAAGTGTCAACATTCTCAACGCCCTTTTCAAGCTCGTTGACAGCTTTCTCTGTAAGACACTCCTGCATTTTGTGTATTCTTTCAACGTGCATACTCTCGCCCCCTAACCAATTCGATTTACTGTGATGTTAGCATTTGCAACACTGATAGCCTGTGCAGATGTATTCTTGACAGAAATTGCCTGACAGCATCCGCAAGGAAGCCATACATCTGTTGCCATAGACACATTGTTAAATGCTTCAACTGCTGTTGGCGTAGAGATTGCCAGTGTAGATAAGTCCGGCTCGCCCTCGACAGCAATAGCTAATGAAATTGCTCCTGCGGTTCCGCCTGTAGGAACTGCAATATTTCCGTTAAATTCTACTCTGTACTTTGCTTTGCAAGTGTTGGTAGCGCCTTTAAGGTTAATTAATCCGCTTCCTGTTCTGTGTGAAATATATCCTTTATTGCATACAGATGTTGGCGCATCTGTAAATAATACATTCCCATTTACTGCAACTGTCTGTGTTGCAATGCTTGAAAATTCAGCCATTTTTATTACCTCTCTTTCATAAAATAAAAAACCACCAACCGATATTAGTTGATGGTTTCTAAATTTGATTATGCACAATAACTCATAGCATATTTCTTGACGATATTTTCAAAAATAGCTTTAAGTTGTGGTTTTTCAAAGATAATAGCAATTTTTGTTGTCTCATTCTTAATTGCTGTTTTGGTATTGCCCGCTTTCTCCATGCGCTTTTTCTTATTGTCCTGCAATCTCTTTAAGCTACAATGTGCAGTGGTTTCCAATTCTCCGTAGAGTTGATTGTAAAGTATCTGATAGTCAATTTTGCTCTTGATTGAAATTTCACGCACCCTTGCATTGATTTCAGCTTTCCAATCTCCGATAGGCTGTGTAAATATCTCTTTCATATTGTCAACAGTCTGCTCAACTTTATTTATCTGCTCCGCCTGTCGTTTCTGTTCAAGTTGTTGCTGTGCTACTGACTGAAAGATTGTGTTGAACATTTTAAGCTCGGGTGACAATTGGGATATATCAATAGCTTTTTGCTTTACTCTTTCCTCTACAGTTGTAAAATATTCCCTTGCCTGTTCCGCTTTCTCTGAATTACCTTTAACAGATAACTTCTTGGCAAAATGAGCAGTGAGCTTGTAATCTACCGCTTTGTTACCCTCGACATCAATGTCGAACCCCCAATAATCCTCATTTTCTGTAGCAAACTCATTATCTGTAATATTAGTTTTTGCCCACCTTGAAAACTGCCCTTGTGCCAGCCCTAAAAAGTCATACAACTTTCTAGCTGTTGTCATACCCTCGCTATCAATGTTAAGTGCAACTTCAATAGGTGTTCTCATATCTATTACATTGTTAATCGCATTCATTATGCCACACCGCCTCTCTCTGCCATTAAGTGTTTCAGCAACAGTTTCTCCATATCGCCTGCCATTGTCTTTACTCCCTCCGTTGCGGTCGGATTTTCGTCTAATAACTTACCATATACAAAACAGTTCAGATAGTTTAGTGTGCTATAATCTCCTGTTTCCAATAGATTGTCTACCATATTGCAGATGTTGTCGTGTACTCCATTCAGAAAATACCAATGCTTATCTATAGACTTCTGATACACCTTTTCGGCATACTTCCTTATTTCCTCTAGCTCAATGCTCGTTGGCATACGGTCTAATATCTTGATAATGTCATCCTTGACTTTTAATGTGTCATACTCACATCTAAGGCCATCTAGCTCCCTTTTAAGCTCTGCCTTTGTCATTTCATCAATACTCTTGCGTTCTAATTCCATAATATCTTATCCTTTCAAAAAATACTTGATTTTCCGAAAGAAACTGATAGAATAGATTTATCAATCTCTTTCGGATTGGTGCTTTTAAAGTGTTGTGTTCGTTGGTAGCGGTGCAACACTTTATTTTTTTTGACTTCTTATCTTTTCAATGCCAATTCTGATTAGTTCTAGTATTGAATAACCACTTTCAGAAGAAAAGTCCATAATTTCTTTTTTCTCTTGTTTTGTTACTCTTACATAAATCCTATCATTCATTGGATTTTCAGATTTAGGTCTGCCTGTGCGTGGAGACATTTTAAACACCTCACTTTCTGTCCGCACATTTAATATATAATAGTACGCACAAAAAGTCAACCCCAAAATTCAAGTTTTTTAGAAAAATCAAATCTACAAATCATCAACTAATATTCGGTTTTCAATGTGCAAAAGGGCAAACATTATAGTCTGCCCTTTATCTTCCCGACATTTGTGTCGGTAACATCAAGTAATACTGCTTAGCAGACATAATCTCGACTAACTCTCAACTAAACTTGGACTAATCCTCGACTAAAAATGATTTTAATCGATTTAGATTGAGTTAAACTCAATTAAGATACTCAATTATTCATTTTTAGCAATTACAGCCGGTATTGCAACCACAGCCATATGCATAAGCATTTGGGTTAGGCACAACATAAGCTGGAATAGCCGTAGGATTTACAGAGTTGACAATCTGCTGTGTCTGTGCTGTCATTGCAGTAGTCAGAAGTGCATTTTGTCTATCCTGTGAAGCAGAAAGTTCAAGTTTCTGCACCTTATCTCTCAAATCCGCATTTTCCTTTGTACATAAGTAATCAAGAATAGCCCTCGTTCCTGCCTGCTGACTATCAATGATGTCTCTTGTGTTGCTATTCATTGTGTTCTGTAAAGCACAAGTGTTAGTAGCCATGTTGTAGTTTACGCCTTGGATGGCCTCTCTCGTCTCGCAGCCAATTTTGTTATCATGTAAGCTCTTTATCTTACATTTCTATCGGTTTCCTCGATAGTTCAGACTATATCTTCACCTATACTAACCATATAGGGTCGGGCACTCGTGTTGAGTTTATTGGTATTCGTCCTCACTCATTAGTCGTTGAAGCTTCAACACTACTGTTGTCGAAATTCGTGTTGCTTGCCTGCTGATTATCATATTCACATACATATTTCATGTTTTTCCTTTTTCCGGCTATATACGGAGCTAAATATCCTTTTTTCAATCCAAGCATTTCTTCTGCTTCTTTTTTTGAATTATATCTTACTCCATTTACAATGATAGGTTTTGAATGCAATTCGCTATTTTTACTTGGCACAAAATAATGATTAGTTTTGTCATCTGCATATCTGCATACGCATCCTTTGGGGGAAAATCCTTTTTTCGCCCAGTTTGTTATTGTAGAAGTTGAGACTTTTATTTTTTTTGCTAAATCAACGGCAGATTCGTATATTTCATCATTGTAAATAATTTCCTTACAACTTCCTTTATTATACCTTCCACCTTTGAACTCGACTTGTTTTGAATCTTCGTATCTACATATATCAAAATTACTACTAATCCCTTTTTTACACCATTTTTTTATAGTGTCATATGAAACGCCAAAATGTTCTTGAGCTGATTTTATAGAATTAAATTTATCCTCACCAATAATCACGCCTCTGCTTTTCTTTAGAGATACTCTTTCAGAAGTTTTTTTATCTTTCATTGGATTGTTTAAAATCATTCTTTTTCTCTGCTCTTTTGATTTCATTACATTATTTTTTGAATACTGTTCTCGTTTTTCATCTGTCCACCAATTCGTAACGCCACCGGCGCCACCTTTGTTTATATTGCACACGCATTGTCCGATGCACTTTAACTGAAAAACTCTTTCAAACTCATATTCAAAAGCTTCTTTTTCTGAATCAAATCGTTTCACTATCCTACTTTCACAATCATATCTTTTTATCATTTCATTAAATAATCGATTGTGTTTTCTTACCTTATAGCGATTTTTACATCCTTTTCCTACATATATTATTTCTCCTGTTTCTTTAATATACCATTCATATACATAAAACATGTTGTTCACCTCCGCAATTTATATGCTAATTATACATCAGTTTTATGCGAAAGTAAATGTGAACTTAGACTTTCCAGCAATTCACCCGATTGCCAACGCATATCACTATGCGTAAGTACCTACTGCGTTTACGTTAAAAGTAAACAAATTCAAAATGGCTTTTTTGAATTTATTTAAGCACTGAGCAAGCTGTGACTGTAAAGCGTTGGTATTCTGCATATTAGCAACTGTATCAGCGTTTACTGCCTGTTGTATGCCGTATCCGGTCTGCATGATATTTGTGTTAATACCGTTAAAACCTGTGAGCATACTGTTGTTCATGGCATAAAAGCCGTCACAAAGTCCGTTGGAAATGCCGTCTAACTTGCTGATAACTGCCTGGTTGTCAAAACCTCTCTGAATTTCACTGCCGACACCACCATTAGTGCCACCGAAACCACCAAAGCCGTTACCCCAGCCTCCAAATATCGCAAATACTACGATAAGGAACCAAAGCCATGAGCCGTCATTCCAGTTATTTCCGTTGTTTCCGTCCAAATTCGCCACGATAGGTACGCTTGGACAATTTCCTGTGTTGAACATCTGTTTTACCTCCAAAATTTATTTCATAAAGAGCCGTGCGCACGTTCTCTCATATGCTATATCCCAAAATTACCTCTAATCTGCTTCATTACATCGTCAGGGTTAATGCCCTTTTCTTTGCATAGGTTTCTTGCCATTTGCTCAATTCCCTTGCTGTTTCCACTTTGAGCCATGCTCATTGCATTCTGAATCATTGGATTTCCCATTACGCGATTATTGCTCATTATCTGTTGCATTATTCCCATTACATTCATGCTTTTTCACTCTCCTTACTTTGTGTTCGTGGAGTTTTTCTTTGCGCTCCTAAAGATAATTGCTCAATTTTCTCTGATAGTTCGTTGAGCTTTGCCATAATGCCCTCTGTAGCTTTCTCTGATAGGTCAAATTCAAGCTTTTCCGTGTCACCTGATAAAATGTCTGTCTTATCATTCAAAACCGGTTTAAAAGTCAACGTGCGGATTGTTCCGTCAGCATTCCAACTCTTGGCATATATCTCTGTTAAATCCTGTTTTGGAAAAAATGCTACACTGCCGTCCATTGGCACCTCGTTGGGATTAATGGTCTCAACTGCCTGTACTACTCTGCCACTTATTCCTTGTGTCGGTTCGGGCTGTTGGTATCTCTGATAGTTTGCCATTGGGTTGTACTGATATGCTCCATAATTAGGTGTATAATTCATCATTGGTTGCTGATACGGCATGTTCATCTTTGTTATCCTCCAAAACTTCCTCTATCGCTTTAATGACAAGGGATAATGTCATTAAGTCGATTTTCTGTAACTCGCTTTTAGCAAATATTTGTTCTCTTACTTCATCATCAAACATAACATCATCTCCTTATGCCTAAATTGTGGCATAAAAAAAGAGAAGAGCATTTCCATGTTCTTCTCATATTTGTGTCATATAATGGCTTTTCTATATACAATTTTTACTACACACTTTTTGGGGTGGTTACTACACAGTTACTACACACTTTTCGCATTAAAATGCATTAAAATACATAGAATTTTATATTTTTTACGATTTTACGAAAACTCCGCAGACCCTTTATTTTCCTAGGATTGCGCCATTATTTACGAAATCGTATGGCACTCCTTGATATACATAATAATTAAGCCAATTGGAATAAAGTATATTGCCGTGCGATCGCCACTGTAAAAGCGGCTTTTGTGTATCATCATTATCCGGATAGTAGTTCACCGGCATATCTATATCAAGCCCCTTTTTCTTATCCCTCTCGTACTCATTGTGAAGAGTATATCTGTCATACTCAGGATGTCCCATCACAAAAATCTTTTTACCGTCCTGATCCATCAGAAGGAATACTCCGGCATCATCCGACTCCGCAAGTATGGTAAGCTCCTGATGCTTTAATATATCCTCCTTTAAGACCTCGGTATGCCTTGAGTGTGGTGCGTAAAACACGTCATCGAAGCCTCTGACAAGTGGGACTTTTCTGTTCTTTACGTGGTGCGCATACACACCAAACTTCTTCTTTGGAAGCACACGCTTTGGTATGCCGTAGTGATAATACAATCCTGCCTGTGCACCCCAGCACAGATGAAGTGTGGAGAAAGCATGTGTCTTGCTCCACTCCATTATACTGCATATCTCATCCCAGTAGTCTACCTCCTCGTATTCCATAAGCTCAACCGGTGCCCCTGTGATTATCATGCCGTCAAAGTACCTGTCCTTTATATCGTCAAAGGTCTCGTAAAATTTGTTCAGATGACTGAGTGATGTGTGAGTGGCCTCGTGAGTAGATGTGGTCACAAACGTTACATTAACCTGTATAGGGGTATTTGACAGCGAGCGCAGTATCTGAAGCTCTGTGTCCTCCTTTAATGGCATGAGATTTACAATCGCAATCTCCAGCTGTCTGATGTTCTGATGTGATGCCCTGTTTTCGTCCATCACAAATATATTTTCTCTCTCAAGTATTTCCTTTACAGGTAAATCATTTTGTGTCTTTATAGGCATTTTATAACCTCTTTTCTAACGCCCAAACATCTCTATAAATGTATCCTCCGAGATGATAGGTATTCTTAATTCTTTTGCTTTTTTATTTTTTGATGAAGTAGATTCAGTGTCGTTGTTTACCAGATAGTCTGTCTTTTTTGACACGCTTCCTGTCACCTTGCCGCCCTGTGACTCCACATAGGCCTTAAACTCGCTTCTGTTGGCAAAATCATGCACATCGCCTGTGATGACAAAGGTCTTGCCGTTTAAGCTTCCCTCCGACATATCCTTTATATCGACCTTTTCTATGTCAAGCTCCTTAATCAGTGCTTCAAACATCGCGCTGTTTTGGGGATTTGCATACCATTCAAGTATGGAGCCTGATTTTTCCTGGCCTATACCGTCTATATCCACAAAATCTGTGGCATTTCTCATTCTGTCCGCGAAGCCATCAAAGCCTATTGCGTTGACAATCTTCTTGCCTGCATCGGTACCTATAAGAGGTATACAGAGTGCGAATATCAGATTGACCGGATGGACATGTCTGCTTTTTTCGATGGCAGCCTGCATATTCGTGCATGATTTTTCTCCAAAGCCTTCCATGCTGCTTATCTCATCAAAATGCTCTGGCAGATGGTATATGTCAGGGAACTGTTTTATGAATCCCTCATTTATAAATTTTAGCATTGTCTGTACCGAAAGTCCATCTATATCCATTCCGCTTTTGCTGACAAATCTTGAAAACTTTTTGACATTCTTGGCTGTACAGTCAGGGTTTGTACAATGCAGCGTCTTCACACCGCTGTTTTTACTTACAAATATGCGTGTCGGATGATGACACACCGGACATTCCTTCGGTATCTCAACTGCTCCCACCGCATCCTTTACAGCTATGCATTTCGGAATAATCTTGTTGGCTTTTATCACGGAAAGTGTACACTCTTTTCCCACTCCAAGCCTTTCTATCTCAGTCAGATTGCAAAGCGAAGCTCTCGAAACCGTCGTGCCCTCTATCTGCACCGGCTCAAAAACAGCCACCGGCGATATTGTCGAAACCGCACACGACCACTCAATATAGCGAAGCCTCGTATCTACTGCCTCATCCTGCCACTTGAAAGCAAAGCCGGCTCTCGTAGCATGATGTCCCGTGATGCTTCCACCTGCAGCGTAGGCAGTGTCATCATAGCATATGACAAGTCCGTCCACAGGCACATCCATCTTTCCGCTCTCAACATCCCTTGTCCAGCGTTTTACAGCCTCATCAAGGCGCACCGCATCTGTTGCCTCCCTTTTGACAACATTGAATTTCATATCACTAAGATAGCTCATTCTGTCACCCCATGATATGATATCATCATCTATATGCACGAGTGTAAACGCATAAAACACTACATGTCTGCGCTTCACTTCTTCCACATCATCGAGATTTAATGTACCGGAGGCAAGGTTTCTTGGATTGGCATATTTCTCATCATCGTCCTCGATTGTATCATTTAACAGCTTGAAATCCGTGTAGGAAATTGTCGCTTCCCCTCTTACAACCATATGTCCCTTGTATGGTATCTCCTTTGGGAAGCCGCTTATGGCATCCTGCAAAAAGGTGATGTTACTTCCTACAGTCCCATTACCCCTTGTCAATATTTTCACAAGCCTGCCACCGTCATATGTGAGCACGAGTGTCAGTCCGTCAAGCTTCCATGAAAGCCAGATTGGCATATCACCTGCCCATTTCTTAAGCTCCTCAATACTCTTTGTCTTTGCAAGTGAAAGCGCCGGATACTCATGCGGCTCACGATTTCCTGCCTCTGCCTCATAGCCTGCATTATGTGTCGGGCTGTCCGGACGGATATATCCTGTTTTTTCCTCAAGCTGTGTAAGTTCATCAAACAGTGCATCCCACTCGTAATTTGGCATTATTTCATCTGCGCCATTGTAATAGGCTTTTGATGCGCGGTTAAGACTTTCAACAAGATCATCTATCTTATCTTTTATTTTGTTATTCTCCATGCTGTAATAATCCTCTGTCTGCTTTACTTTGCTCTTCTATCCGGATATTTCTTATCCGTATGTTTCTTATCCGTATGTTTCTTATCAGAATGATCCTTATTCGTATCAGGCATAACCGGCTGATTTGAGGAATCCGCAATCAGTCTTTTGAGTCCCTTGTATTCAAGTGGTGTTACTGCCCTGTACTTTCCTCTTGGCAGGTCACCAAGCTCAATATTCATGATTCTCACTCTCTCAAGCTTGACCACACGGTAGCCAAAGTATTCACACATCCGTCTTATCTGCCTATTGTAGCCCTGTGTCAGAATAATCTTAAACTGCTTTGAGGACAGCTTTTTCACATGGCACTTTCTGGTTGTCACACCAAGCTCTACAAGCGGTACGCCTCCTGCGAGCCCTCTTATGAAGCTGTCAGATATTGTTTTGTTTACTGTGACAATATACTCTTTTTCGTGTCTGTTGCCGGAGCGCATCATCTTATTTACTATCTCGCCATTGTTGGTCAGAAGTAAAAGTCCCTCTGAATCCTTATCCAGCCTGCCAATGGGATAAATGCGCTTTGGGTAATTAAGATAATCTATCACGTTGTTTTTTTCCCTTTTTTCTGCTGTGCAGACTATGCCGGCCGGCTTATTGAGGGCAATCAGTATCATCTCTTCTTCCTTTGATACTACCTGTCCATTATATGTGACAGTCTGTCCCTTTAGAACTCTGTCACCTGTCTTTGCTGTCACGCCGTCTATTCCTACTTTGCCGGCTTCTATCTGCCTGTCTGCCTCACGCCTTGAGCACACGCCCGCTTCACTGAGGAATTTATTTATTCTTACACCATTTTCTTCCATACCATATCCTCTTTTTAGATTGCTTTATCCGATATACATAAACCAAACAGCAGCCTTTTCTACTCTTTACGGCAGCCATTTGCTATGTAGATTAAAACACGGAGACCTTTAAGCCTCCGTGTTGCTTCTTATTATTGTATGCACATCTGTTACTTTGTATTGCTTTTACTGTCCTACTGTCTGGAGATTCTCTGTCTTGATATAAGCTCTGCCATTTGTTCCGGCGCTGTAGGATACTATAGTCCAGTCGCCCTCTGTGCCATATGCTGTAAGTGTTACCTGTTCCTTTAAGAGACCAAGCTCCTTTGCATCTGTGCTTGCACCGTCACGCACCTTTACAACATCCTTTGTCACTACCTGATATTCAGCCGGTGCCTGTGGCTGCTCGGCTGTCTGCTGATTGGCTGCATTTGTATCTGTGGTCTGCTGATCTGTGGTCTGTCCGGCATTTGCATCCGTAGTCTGCTGGTCTGCAGTCTGTCCTGCATTTGCATCTGTAGTCTGCTGGTCACCACTCTGTGATGCATCATCTGCCTGCTGTGTATCTGCCTCTGTAGTCTGTGTGTCTGCATCAGACTTCTTTAAATTGGCAATGCCTGACGATGTGTACCACTGCTTTATAGCACCTGTGAGTGTTGTCTCAAGCATAGTCTTTAAATTAGCATCAGAACCGACCGCCTGCTCATATTCCTTTTGTACCTCCTCATGAAGGTCTGCAAACTCAGATGAAGCAGTATACTTAGAAATAAGCTCCATAATATCGTCATCAAGTTCATTCTCGCAGTATGTTCTGTTGAAATTACTGTATACATTATTTATAAAGAGCTTTCCGTCCTTATCTGTCTCTATATAAAAGAAGTCAAGTGTAGGTGCCTGTGTATCAACTCCCGTAAACTTTATACTGTTTTTAACAGACACAAAGTATGTTCCCTTTTTCAAACCATTCTTGGTATAAGGTGTGATGTCATTGACTGACTCATAGTACTGGCTGACAACACCAATATAGCTCTTCTCGTTGTCGCTCATAGGTGTCGCAAGCTTGCCAAGGGTATCAAGGTCATCACCCACGTATGCCTTATAATAATCAGCAAGTAATGTGCTGATATCGTCCTTTGCGTCATTTGTGTAATCCTTTTCAAACTCAAAATCCTTCACCGAAATCTCTGTCTGTGATCCGGCTTCGGTATTGGATTGTCTGCCATTATTGCCTCCTGCGACAACTACTATAAGTATGAGTATGAGTCCTACAAGTACACCTGCTACTCCAACGTATTTTTTATTTTCTGCGCAAAACTGCTTTATATTATCCAATGTTTCCTTGTTAAAAAAGTCCTTCATGTGATTCCTCCATTAACCTAACATATCAAAATCAAAGTATGTGACCGACGCGAATCGAACGCGCACTCGCCGGAGTCGGAGTCCGGAATTTTATCCATTAAACTACGGTCACAAAAAAGTTACCAACTATTTATATCACATCTTTTACTTTTTTTCAATGTTACTTTTTTCTTATTATAGCCTTTTAGTGTTTTATTATAACTTTTTATGCATACCATTATAATTGATAAAAATTTGACAATATATTTCATTTATCTTATTATTTAACTGTTTGGGCATTATATATTGGAAATTTTTTCCGATATGCCATAAAAATATACCATTTTAATTAATAAAATCACTATTTATATAAGGAGCACTATTATGAGTTTCACATTTTTAAACCAGCTTCCAACTCCTGCACAGATTAAGGAGGAATATCCTCTGTCAAAGGAGCTTACCGAGCTTAAAGCGAAGCGCGATGCAATGATTTCAGATGTTATCTGTGGAAAAGATGATAGATTTCTCGTCATTATCGGACCGTGTTCAGCCGACAACGAGGATTCAGTCTGTGACTATGTCAGCCGCCTGACAAATATTCAGGAGGATGTAAAGGACCGCGTAATCATCATCCCTCGTGTATATACAAACAAGCCAAGAACAACCGGCGAGGGCTACAAAGGAATTGCCTCACAGCCTGACCCTGAAAAGGCTCCCGACATGGTTGAGGGTCTTATCGCCATGAGAAAAATGCACATCCGTGCCATCGCAGAGAGCGGACTCACCTGTGCAGATGAGATGCTTTACCCTGAGAACTGGGGCTATGTTGAGGATCTTCTCTCATATGTGGCAATCGGCGCTCGTTCTGTTGAGGATCAACAGCATCGTCTCACCGTCAGCGGCTTCGATGTGGCCAGCGGCATGAAAAACCCTACAAGCGGTGATTTTTCCGTCATGCTCAATTCTGTTTACGCAGCACAGCACCCACATCATTTTGTTTACAGAGGCTATGAGGTTGAGACATCAGGAAATCCTCTGACTCACGTTGTTTTAAGAGGTGCTGTCAGCAAGCATGGCAACACTATAACAAACTACCATTACGAGGACTTAATCCGTCTGCATGAAATGTACGACAAGATGGATGTTGTCAACCAGACAGCTATCATCGATACCAACCATTCCAACTCCGGAAAGCAGTTCAAGGAGCAGATTCGTATTGCCAAGGAAGTTATGCACAACAGACAGCTTTCCTCTGATATAAAATCACTTGTCAAGGGTCTTATGATTGAAAGCTATATTGAGGAGGGCAGCCAGAAGATTGGTGAGCATGTCTACGGAAAATCCATCACCGATCCATGTCTAGGATGGGAGGATTCAAAGAAGCTTATCTACGACATTGCAGAAATGAATTCCTAAGCCACAAATTATACACACATTTTTTTGCAAAACACAAGCCACAGGAGTATATATCCTGTGGCTTGCATTATTTTGTCGGTTTATTATTTAATCATATTACTATAAGCAAGAACTGCACTGACTGTTTTGGAATCCTGGATTTTCCCGGCATAAATCATGTCGCACAGCTCCTTTAGGGTGTATATTTCTACATCGATTGACTCGGCATCATCTAGATGCTGCTCGCCCTTTTTCAGGTTTTTGGCAAGATAGACATCTACTTCTTCGTCGCAAAAGGCAACTGTTGTGCGAAGTGAAAGTAAAAACGAGATATCATCAGAGCTGTAACCCGTCTCCTCCTTAAGCTCCCTTTCTGCACACAGTCTGGTATCTTCTCCCACAAAGTCTCTGCAGCCGGCCGGAATCTCTATTGTCTCCCTCTCGAGAGCGTTTCTATACTGACGCACCATGATTATCCTGCCGTCATCAAGCACCGGAAGCACTGCCGCAGCGCCCTTTCTGTGTGAGACAAAATCCCATTCCTCAGTCTTACCGTTTGCAAACTGCATTGTATCCTTGTATATATCGAGTATTGAGCCCTTATATACAAGCTCTCTTTTTTGCCGTTTCATTTCATCAATCATTTTTCCTGTTTACCTTCTAAATAATTTAAATTCAGAGTTACCGTTTTGATTAGAAATCCACCTCTGTGTCATAATAGCAGCATTTGAGAAGCTTCTCCATCTCCTCCTGGCTTGGCTGACGAGGATTTGAGCCTGTACAAGCATCAAGGATAGCATTTGCAGCAATCTCAGGAAGTCTCTCAAGGAATACCTCCTCCGGTACAAAGCCCTGCTCTGTTGGATAGCTGTCTGCTCCGTAATTCTTGATGCAGTGTGGTATATTCAGATCATCATTCATGCCACGCAAGTATTTGATAAGAAGCTCAACCTTCTCATCAAGTGTCTCTCCACCCAGTTTCATGAAATCTGCTATTACGCCATAGCGTTCCTTCGCTGTCTCATCCTTTGCATTAAAAGCAATAACCTTTGGCAGATACATGGCATTGGCTGCTCCGTGGATGATATGTGCACCATAATCTGCAAAAGCTGCACCTGTCTTGTGTGCCATGGAATGAACTATTCCAAGTAGTGCGTTGGAGAATGCCATTCCTGCCAGACACTGCGCATTGTGCATCGCATCTCTCTTTGCCATATCACCATTGTATGAATCAATCAGGTCATGCTGTATCATCTCTATTGCATGGAGTGCAAGCGGATCTGTAAAGTCACTGTTGGCTGTTGATACATATGCCTCGATGGCATGTGTCATGGCATCCATTCCTGTGTGTGCAACAAGCTTCTGTGGCATTGTCTCTGCAAGCTCAGGGTCTACGATTGCAACATCAGGTGTTATCTCAAAGTCTGCGATTGGATACTTGATACCCTTCTCATAATCTGTGATGATTGAGAACGCAGTAACCTCTGTTGCTGTGCCAGATGTAGATGAAATAGCACAGAAATGTGCCTTCTTTCTAAGCTTAGGAATACCAAATACCTTGCACATATCCTCAAATGTGATATCCGGATACTCATACTTAATCCACATAGCCTTTGCTGCATCTATAGGTGAGCCACCACCAATTGCTACAATCCAGTCCGGTTCAAACTCAGCCATGGCAGCCGCACCTTTCATGACTGTCTCAACTGACGGATCCGGCTCAATTCCCTCAAAAAGCTTTACTTCCATACCTGCTTCCTTCAAATAAGCCTCGGCTTTGTCTAAAAAGCCAAATCTCTTCATTGAGCCTCCGCCCACACAGATAATAGCCTTCTTTCCCTCAAAGCTCTTTAATGCCTCAAGCGCACCCTTTCCGTGATATAAATCTCTTGGTAATGTAAATCTCTGCATTGTAAAACCCTCCATATGATATTTTAATTATATAGTTTCTCCCTTGTAATATTTATAACTATTGCCACCATCAAATACTGAATAGTTACTAAATATTACATTTATTATTTTATAACATTTTACTAATTTTGTCACGTACCATTATCCATTTTTGTGAATACAAGATATTTTATACATAAATTTTTATGCAATATATACAATTATCTTCAGTAGTAATGAACAGTTACCGATAATTTATTTCATACCACAAGCACTACATTGTAAAAATCGGTGCATTTACGTTTTTATGTTTTTCCAAAAAGAAAAGGCTTCATACGAAGCCTTTTCAAATGTACATGTTATTATGTCAAACCGACAATACGCTAATGCTCTACTTTGCGTAATCCACTATACGTGACTCACGTATTACATTAACCTTTATCTGACCCGGATACTCTAACTCAGACTCAATCTGCTTAGATATGTCTCTGGCCATGATAACCATATCGGCGTCGCTGACCTGCTCAGGAACTACCATAATACGAATCTCTCTACCTGCCTGAATAGCAAAAGATTTCTCTACCCCTTTATAACCATTTGTAATGTCCTCTAACTGCTGAAGACGATTTGAATATGTCTCCAAAGTCTCTCTTCTTGCACCCGGACGTGCCGCACTGATTGTATCAGCTGCCTGCACGAGACATGCAATAAGTGACTCCGGTTCAACATCACCGTGATGTGACTCTACTGCATTAATCACAAGTGGTGACTCTTTGTATTTCTTACATAATTCGGCACCGAGCTGGATGTGTGAACCCTCCATCTCGTGATCTACTGCCTTACCTATATCATGTAATAAGCCTGCACGCTTTGCCATTCTGACATCCTCACCAATTTCAGCAGCCAGTAAGCCTGCCAGCTGTGCAACCTCGATAGAATGCTTTAACGCATTCTGACCGTAGCTTGTTCTAAACTTCATCTTTCCAAGAAGACGCACAAGCTCCGGGTGAATACCATGTATGCCCACCTCAAGTGTGGCAGCCTCACCCTCTTCACGAATCATATTATCGACTTCTTTTTGAGCCTTCTCAACCATCTCCTCTATACGGGCCGGATGGATTCTTCCGTCAACAATAAGCTTCTCAAGAGCTATTCTTGCAACCTCTCTTCTAATTGGATCAAAGCTTGACAAGATAACTGCCTCAGGTGTGTCATCTATAATCAGATCTACACCTGTCATAGTCTCGAGAGTACGGATATTACGTCCCTCTCTTCCTATGATACGTCCCTTCATCTCATCATTCGGAAGCGATACTACTGAAATAGTAGTCTCAGACACATGGTCTGCTGCACATTTCTGAATAGCCGTAACCACGTAATCCTTAGCCTTACGGTTTGCCTCTTCCTTTGCTTTGTTTTCCATTTCCTTAATCATTTTTGCAGTATCAAGTTTTACATCTTCTTCAATGGTCTTTAAGAGATATTCTTTAGCTTGCTCGGAGGTTAATCCAGAGATTCTTTCAAGTTCCTGTAAACGCTGCTCGTTAAGCTTTGATATTTCAATCTTCTGCTTCTTGAGTTCCTCTTCCTTAACTACAAATCCGGCTTCACGCTTCTCGATAGCTTCGAGCTTCTTGTCGACATTTTCTTCCTTCTGAACGATACGACGCTCATTACGGGAAATCTCGTTTCTACGCTCTTTGATTTCCTTATCCAGATCATTCTTAGCCTTTATAGACTCTTCCTTGATCTCAAGCATAGACTCGCGCTTCTTTTCCTCCGCAGTCTTTACAGCCTCATCAATGATTCCTCTTGCCTTCTCCTCAGCATTTCCGATCTTGGAGTTAGCAGATTTCTTCTGGTATAAAGCGGCTGCAAACCATACAATCAATGCAGTAATAATAATAGAAACTACAGCAGTAATGATATACGGTAGCATTACAGGAGCACCTCCTTTATTAAATTTTCATTGTATTTCACAAATTACAACAATTAAATTCTATACTTTTTGGTGCAAATTGTCAAGGTAATTGTGATCTCATTGCTGAAAGAATCTGGCTGCTCTTAAAGCCCCTGCGCATAAGAAACTGGTATATCCTGCGAAACTCCTTTTCATCACAGTTATCAGGATCATAGTGTTTCTTTTCAAGCAGCTTTGCTATATGTTTCTCTTCTTCTGCAGTGTATTCGCTGTCTATGGCACAATTTATATCATCTCTGCCTATGCCCTTTGCCATAAGCTTCTGCTCAAGCTGCCTGCGACTTAAGCTGTCCTGATGATACCTGACATATGTGGAAGCAAATCTGTAATCATCAAGATAATGAAAGCTCTTGACATAATCTATTGCTGCATCCACACAGCAATCCGGATATCCGCCCTGTGTGAGCTTTTCCCTAAGCTTTCTTTCACTCCTGTCCATCTGTTCAAGCAGATGCAGTGCTCTCTTTTTAGCTCTCTTTCCTACCACATCAGTTATCAGCTTTTCGTAATCCGCTTCACTGATAAAGGCTCCCTCCATAATAGAGTACCGCACGGCCTCTGTACGGTACAGCACACATGTCGTGCCATTATCAAAGGTCGTGCGGTATTTGCCTTTACCAATATTCTCATATCCGGTAATCTCTATCATATATAACCCTGCTCACTTATTATTCTTCTGCTTCAGGCTTTTCAGAGTCTTCCTGTACTGCATCATCTTCGTCCTCAGGCTGTGTAAAGTAAAAATCCCTTACCTTTGCCTCAAGCATATCAAAAAATGCCGGATTCTCATGGATATAAGTCTTTGCATTCTCACGACCCTGTCCTATCTTGTCTCCCTCGTATGCATACCATGCACCGGATTTGTTGACAATGCCTGCATTTACCGCAAGATCAAGCACATCTCCTTCTCTTGAGATACCCTGGCCAAACATGATATCAAACTCTGCCTCTCTGAAAGGAGGAGCAATCTTATTCTTAACAACCTTTACGCGGACATGGTTGCCGACTATCTCACCGGCCTGCTTGAGTGACTCAGTTCTTCTGACATCAAGACGCACTGATGAATAGAACTTTAATGCCCTTCCACCTGTGGTAGTCTCAGGGTTTCCAAACATCACACCTACCTTCTCTCGAAGCTGATTGATGAATATAACTATACAATTTGACTTGCTGATAACCGCCGTGAGCTTACGGAGTGCCTGGCTCATAAGTCTGGCCTGAAGTCCGACATGGGAATCACCCATATCTCCGTCAATCTCGGCCTTTGGTACGAGTGCCGCAACTGAATCGACAACCACGATATCCACAGCGCCGGAACGTACCATTGTCTCTGTTATCTCAAGTGCCTGCTCACCACAATCCGGCTGTGAAATATAGAGATTGTCAATATCAACACCTATATTTCTGGCATATACAGGGTCAAGCGCATGCTCTGCATCTATAAAGCCTGCGATGCCGCCTCGCTTCTGTACCTCTGCAACACAGTGGAGCGCAACCGTTGTCTTACCTGATGACTCCGGTCCGTACACCTCAATAATCCTGCCCTTTGGAAGGCCTCCGAGTCCTAATGCAATATCAAGGCTTAATGAGCCTGTAGGTACTGTCTCTACATTCATATTGGCTGAATTGTCACCAAGCTTCATGACAGAGCCCTTTCCGTATTGTTTCTCAATCTGCGCGATGGCAGCGTCTAATGCTTTTAATTTATCTTCCTTTGCCATAATAATCTCCTATCCTCTCGCGAACAAACGTTCGTTCTGTTATTATAATAATACACTTCTATTCAATTGTCAATAAATAAATTGGAATAATTACAGAATCAGATAGCTGCACGTGCTGCTGTTTGTGCCTCACGCTATACTCTAAAACAGCTATAGCTAAAATACTCAAAAATATATAAATAAAACATAATTAAAAAGACAGTTGCTTTCACAACTGTCTTCATTATACACATAATCTCTCACTAACGTCAAGTCCAAATTCAACCTTGAAATCCTTACCTAGTTTCTTCCAAACTCAGTAAGCACAAGTCCGTCATTTCTATCGAGTGTCATGCCGATGCTCCACTCATTGATGAACAGAAGAAGCGGATTTCCCTTCATGTCGACAACCTTCTTCATATCACTTGTTCCGTTAATTGTATCTACATTGACCTCATCCTTGTTCTCAATCCATCTGATATGCTCATACGGCAGATTCTCAAGTCTGATCTGCACATTGTACTCATTTTCAAGTCTGAATTTAAGCACGTCAAACTGAAGCACACCGACCACGCCGACTATGATTTCTTCCATGCCGCCCTTGTACTCCTGGAACATCTGGATAGCACCCTCCTGCGCTATCTGTGTGACACCCTTTACAAACTGCTTTCTCTTCATGGAATCAACAAGTGATACCCTCGCAAAATGCTCAGGTGCAAATGTCGGGATACCCTCAAACTCAAATTTATCCTTTGCTGTCGTGAGTGTATCTCCTATAGAGTATACGCCCGGGTCAAACACACCTATGATGTCGCCCGCATATGCCTTGTCCACTATTTTTCTCTCATCTGCCATCATCTGCTGCGGCTGTGAAAGCTTTAGGCTCTTGCCTCCCTGCACATGGTATACCTCCATGCCGGCTGTAAACTGTCCGGAGCAGATTCGCATAAATGCTATTCTGTCCCTGTGATTTTTATTCATGTTGGCCTGAATTTTGAATACAAATGCAGAAAAATCCTCTGAAAAAGGATCAATCATTCCGATGTCAGATTGTCTTGCTGTCGGTGCATATGTCATCTTAAGGAAATGCTGTAAAAATGTCTCAACACCAAAGTTTGTGAGAGCAGAGCCGAAAAATACAGGTGAAAGCTCTCCCTTTGTGACAAGCTCCATATCAAAATCGGCACTGGCGCCATCCAGCAGCTCAATCTCATCCATGAGCTGACTTTTAAATTCCTCTCCGATCTCATCGGAAAGAGCCGGATCATCTATATGAATAATCTTCTCCGAGCCCTCTTTTGTACCCTTTAAGGTATCTGCAAAGGTCATGACCTCCTTGCTGTTTCTGTCATACACACCCTTAAACTGCTTTCCTGAGCCTATCGGCCAGTTGATAGGACATGTTGCGATGCCCAGCTCTTTTTCGATGTCATCGAGAAGCTCAAACGTATCGTTGGCATCACGGTCCATCTTGTTTATGAATGTAAAAATCGGGATATGTCTCATGACACAGACCTTAAAGAGCTTTCTGGTCTGTGCCTCAACACCCTTGCTCGCATCAATTACCATGACGGCCGAATCGGCTGCCATGAGTGTACGGTATGTGTCCTCTGAGAAATCCTGGTGTCCCGGTGTATCAAGGATATTGATGCAATATCCGTCATAATTAAACTGTAATACAGATGAAGTAACCGAAATACCTCTCTGCTTTTCTATTTCCATCCAGTCCGAAACAGCATGCTTTGCCGTAGCCTTTCCCTTTACTGAACCGGCCTGGTTTATTGCCCCTCCGTACAAAAGAAACTTCTCTGTCAGAGTAGTCTTTCCTGCATCCGGATGGGAAATTATTGCAAATGTTCTTCTTTTTTCTATTTCCTGTCTTAAGTTATCCACTGATATTTCCTCCAAACAAAATCAGAGTATAGTATAGCTTAAAACGGTTTCCATTTCAAGACACTAAAAATTTATGTATCAGTCCATCGTCGATATGACAATATTTGATGCCCCGATATTTGTCTTGCGCTTGATAATGTCCTCTATCTGAGCTCTCTTTTCATCAGTCACATCGTCCTTTCCCACAATCACATCACAGCATTCATCACTGAGACTTACCACAGCATTCTTAAAGCCCTTTGCCTCCAGCATCATCTGGGCATCCTCCTCCATCTGTGCATTTTCTGTCAGCTTCACCATGGCATCGACCGCGCTCTTCTTCTCGGCCTCTGACACTCCTGCATCATCGATAATCTTCTGCAGAGCCTCCTTGTTCTTTGAGCGTACCTGCTCGCGTCCCAGCTTCACCTGTGCCACACACTCCTCGCTCTCTGTGGATGCACTTGTCAGTACCGTTTCGCCGGCATTTAATATTTCTTCTGTCGAGTCTGTCTCAAGCGCAACCTCATCTGATACCTGTGTATCCTCACATTCCTCCGGCTCCTTTGTATCTGCCTTTCCATTTACAGCTTCGATTTCAGTGGAAAGCACATCCTTCGCATTCATAAAGGTATCCCTGTTATCGTAGCTTATGTAACCGACCACTGCCAAAAGAAGTGCAAGTGTCGTAATAATTATCTGATTTTTATGGCTGCCTTTCTTCACTTTTATTCCTCCCTGGATATCATTTTTGCTATTTTTATTTTATGCATGGGCACATCAAATAATGCAGAAACCGCATTAGAAATATCGTTGTTTACCTGTGGGTTTCCTCCGCCCTGCGCTACCACAAGCACTCCTGAAACAGTCGGTTTGTCCGTGCTTGTGACATAAGGTACGCTTGCATCCTCGTCATCGTATATGACCGTAGTCTTTTCAATGCTCTCCGAGGTCTCCTTAGTATCCTTATCCACTATCCTTGTGCCATCGTCTGACAGCGTAATCATCACAGATACCTCACCCACACCGTCCATCCTTTCAAGAATACCCTCAAGCTTTTTTTCAAGCAGCTTCTCATATTCTTCATCATCGTAGGTGCTTTCACTTACTGACTTGGCTTTAGCTTTCTTTTGTGAATTACTACAGATCTTTTTATCCTCTTTTACCGGAAGCACCACAATAAGAAGCAGTACTCCGACAAGTAAAATCACTATGTAGTCAGTTTTCTTCAGCTTCGAAAGCCGTAAACAAATCTGTCGTATCCGCGTCATATTCATACGAAATCCCCTCTATTTTCTTTGTAAGCTCAGCAAATCTCATGTCATATTCATACCCTGCCGCAAGAGGTTTTAGAATAATGACCGCCAAAAACACCCCAAGCATAAACCTAAAGTACCTCCTGTACTGCTCCTTTGGCGTTAAATATGTCATTACCATGAAAAAAAATGCCAGATACAAATAACTCTTCATGCCCTATCAACCTCCCATAAAGCTTGTAGATGCACATACTATCGCAATCACTATAAAAAACAATATAGATGCATCTCTTATCACGATATAATACAGATTTCCTGCCCTGGCAACGGCTTCTATGCCCTCCACAATCCTGTTGTCTGAAACCGGCTGCAGCGCAGCGGAAAGCAATCTGTACATCAGCGAAAAGATTAGTGTTTTTACAAGCGGGGTCAGCACAATGAAAAAGAGCACGATAATCGCCGCCATACCGACACTGTTTTTTATGAGCATCGCACAGCCAAGCATAATTTCACCTGCACCCTGCCCAAGCCTCCCCACACCCGGTATCGCCTGAAAACTTTTTAAGATAAGACTTTCCGATATTTTGTCCTTTGCGGGAGCAATCATGGCCTGGACTATGCCTATGCCTGCCACTATCTTTATGGATGCCTTCATTATTTTTGTAACTGCTGATTCAATAAACTCTGCAAGCTTTTCAAGCTTCTTTTCACTAGATACGTGATTGAGCACCTCAAGCACCAGAAACAGATGAATTCCCGGTATGAGCACCAGCTTTATAAGCCACTCCACTACATAAATGAGCACAAATGCCAGCATGTAAAAGCCTGACGCCGAAAATCCTTTTCCGGACGCAAGAAGTACTGTCGCATATGCCGGCACAAGCGCTGTAAGATAAGTCAAAAGCACATCAATACAGCCCTTTGCCACATCAGACAACACAAAAAAAGATGCCATAAGCATTGATATAACCGATGCATACATAAACAGAAAGCTTACATTGTATACATAATCCTGCCGCCAGAAAATAAGCCTTGAAAACACCATAAAAAGTATCGTATAGCACAACACATTTATAATAACAGGCCTCACCGCCGCTATCTCATAAAAAAACAGCTCATAAATATACTCACAGATTTTTTCACCTGCCTTTTGATTTCCTGCCAGAATGGCATCCACTATATCCGAAAACGATAGTCTGTCCGGCAGATAATCCTTTGAATATTTTTCAATCTCTGACATATCTATTTTTTCAAGCATCTGCTGCTCAATTTTATCTGTAACTTCGGTGTCCGACGCATACACAAAACACTGCGGCAAAAACACTACAGCCAATATGATTATTATCAAAATATATTTTTTACAAATCAAAACAGCTCTCCAATCAGCTCTATCAGACAAGACATCACCGGAATTGACATCACAACAATTGCTCCCTTCGCAAAAAGCTCTATCTGTGATGCAATTGCGCTATGACCACAGTCCTTACATATTGAGGATGAAAACTCCGCAATATATGCAATCCCAAGCATCTTTACCATAGTGACAAAAAATGCCGGTTCCACAGGAAGCTTTGAAATAAGTCCTTTAAAAAACTCAATTGTTGTGCCGAGCCGCTCCAATGCAAAAGCAAAAATTATAGTGCCGCAGGCCACTGAAAGAAGCATTGAAAGCTCAGGCCTGTCACGCTTTAAAAGCACTGCAAAAAATACTGCCGCAATTCCTATTATCCCAATCTTCAACATATTACAAAGAAAACATATCCTGCATTGCCTTAAACAGCTCACTTATATATGGCACAATCCAGAACAATACAATAACAAGCCCGGCCAGACTAAGCAGGAAAGTCATTTCCTCCCTTCCACTGTGTTTTAAGACCTGTCCGAGCACCGTAATCACTATTCCAAGTGCTGCTATCTTAAAAATAATCGAAATCTCCATCATCAAGTCCTTTCATCGCATACAACAATATGTTTAATCGGATTACCACATTTTTATACAAACATTTTTATATAAGCATTATTGATATCATAATCCCTCCCAAAATACCCACCGGACAGATCACCTTCATTTTTTCAACATAATCTTTCCTGTAAAAATCTATCTGTTTATGTATGTCCAAAGCACATTCCTTAAGCCGCTGCTCCATCGCAGCTGCATTTTTTTCAAAGAACGCACCTCCCATTTCAACTATCATTTTATTTATTTTTTCATCAGATACCCTGCCACAAAGCACCTTCTCCCACACAGCCATCCAGCCCTCATCCCCGCTTTTACAGCTCCTGTTTGAAAGCACTTCTCCCATTCTCCTGCAGCCCTCATTAAACACCTCGCTCTTTCCTCTTATGCTGTTAAAAAACTGTGGTGCCTTCATTCTTTCTCCTGCCAGATAAAATGCCCCCTTTTCAAGCAAAAGCATAAAATCATACAGCATCGCTATATCTGCCTTTTTTCTTTTGCTGTAATCGTTTATCAGCCCCAATACCGCAAACAGTACTATACAAAAGCCTGTAAGCTTCATCATAAATGCTATAACGCCTCACCCCTTTTTCATCATGGTCTATAAACACAAACCGTTCTATGGCATGTGGCAGCATTTTTCTTCGCAGATCATCTGCATTGGTGCCATGTACACTGCCAAGTATCCTTATTCCGCAACTCACAAGCTGGTTTAGTGCCTCGATATCGCTTTCACCTCCCAGCTCATCCACTGCAATCACATCCGGTGACATAGAGCGCAAAAGCATCCTCATGCCAAGTGACTTCGGACAATTATCCAGCACATCACTGGAATTGCCTATATCGTTTTGAGCCACTCCCAAGTAGCACGCTGCTATCTCCGAGCGCTCATCGACCACCGACACCTTAAGAGCGTTTTTTCCGTCACAGCCATCTGAAAGTATCCTTATACAGTCTCTTAAAAATGTTGTTTTTCCTTCTCCCGGCCGTGATATAACCAATGTATTGTAAATGCTGTTTTCATCCCGGATATAAGGCATCAGTGGCATTGCAACGTTCCTTATCTGATGGGCAATTCTGATATTTAAGGACGCTATCTCACTTACTGCTGTAACCTTTCCTCCATCGCAGCCCATCTGCCCTGCAATTCCCACACGATGACCTCCCTCCACTGTAAAATAGCCTGCTGCAAGCTGCGGTGCTATCGCGTGGAATGAATATCCGCTCAGATAATTTATCATCTCCTCAATATCGCTATGTGAGATATACACTCCGGCTCTACATCCTCCCGCAAACATATACTGCACCTGCTTTCCGGCGCGCACCCTGATTTCCTCCAGACCACACGGCATGTACGCTTCTGCCTCAGCCTTCATCTTTTGTGGCAGATAATCAATTATATCCATATTTTTCACTCCTTATCGCCACCGACAGTTATTCAAATTAAAAAAAGGACACAGACGATTCTGATAGATCATCTATGTCCTATTTATATTACATGTCCAATTGTTTTAGAACGTGAAAATTATTATTTTTACATCCTGTCAGGAGCTGAGAATCCAAGCATATCGATACAAGCCTCAAGTATCTCCTTTGTGAGCACAAGCAGCGAAATATATGACTTCTTAAGCTCTTCATTCTCCTCAGAAAGAATCTTTGTGTCATGGTAGAAGCCGTTGAATGCGTTGGCAAGCTCGTAGATGTATGCACATATCTTGTGTGGTGCAGACTCCTCGTATGCACTCTCAATTGTAGCATTGAACTTTGCCAGAGAGAGCATGAGATTCTTCTGTCCTGCATTGACTGCCGGCATGATCGCATCCTTCAGTGCGCTGATGTCGCCACCCTTTGCCTCATACTTTGAGAGGATTGACTTGATACGCACGATTGTATAAAGGATATATGGACCTGTGTTACCCTCAAAGGATGTGAATCTGTCGATATCAAAGATGTAATCCTTGCTCGCCTGATTAGACAAATCACCATACTTGACTGCTGCAAGCGCTACAGTTTTGGCTGTCTGCTCAGCCTCCGCCTCGTCTATATTCAGATTCTCTTTTTCCTTCTGGTTTTCCCTAATCTTATTGAGCATCTCATCGTCAATTTCCTTGAGGAGGTACTCAAGACGCATTACTCCACCGTCTCTTGTCTTGAAAGGCTTACCATCCTTACCATTCATGGTTCCAAAGCCGATATGTACAAGCTCTGTAGTATCAGGTACTATGCCTGTCTTTCTTGCGCAGCGGAACACCTGGATAAAGTGCATTGACTGACGCGCGTCTGCCAGATAAATCACACGGTCAGGGTTGTTCTCCTTCATACGCATAACAAGTGTTGCAAGGTCTGTAGTACTGTAAAGTGAGGCTCCGTCAGACTTTAGGATGATACATGGCGGAATCTCCTTTGTATCCGTATCCTCCTTCACATCCACAACCAAAGCGCCCTCACTCATATGTGCAAAGCCCTTTTCCTTCATCATTTCAACCATCCCAGGTACATATGGCTGTGCATCCGACTCGCCCTTCCACAGCTCAAAATGAACATTCAGATTCTCATAATTTCTCTTAAGATCTGTTACAGATACATTCATGATGTGTGAAAGCAGCGCCTGATAGCCTCTCCTTCCTCCCTGAAGCTCTTTGGTAGCAAGAAGAGCTGCCTCCTTGAAGCTCTCATCTGATTTTGACTTACCGCTGGCTGTCGGATAGATGTCCTCAAGCTCTGATATGGTAAACGGTGCCTCCTTCGGGTACTCTCCTGTATAGCTCTCATCAAAATAAACGAGGTCAGGCTTTCTCTCGCGAAGCTCTGTGATGATAAGTCCCATCTGAAGTCCCCAGTCACCGAGATGCACATCACCAATCACATTGTGTCCCATGAACTTTGCGATACGCTTAACGCTCTCTCCGATTACTGCCGAACGAAGGTGTCCTACATGAAGAGGCTTTGCGACGTTTGGTCCGCCGTAATCCACTACTATAGTGAGTGGCTTTTTGGCCTTCTCCAAGCCGTATCTGCCCTCGTCATCCTTCATATCGTTCATATATTTTGCCAGAAAAGCGGTATCCATTTTGATATTAAGAAATCCCGGCTTTACTGATTCTACTGACTCAAACATCTCATCTGACTCAAGGAGCTCCGCTACCTTGTCCGAGATCATAAATGGTGCACACTTATACTCTTTTGCCGCTGCCATTGCTCCGTTACACTGGAACTCACAAAGGTCCGGTCTGTTTGAAAGTGTAACCTTTCCGTACTTCTCGTCATATCCTGCACTAACGAATGCCTTTGTCACTTCCTCTGATATCAAATTAATCAGTTTTTTCATTGTATTCCTCCTGATATATAGCTGTTTTGCGTCAAACAGCGAATATATTTATATTAGCACACAAATGAATTGCTTTCAATATCAAGTTCTATGACCTATTTCTTTATTCCTTCTGCTTTGCAGCATAAAACTCTTCTTTTATCTGTGTCAAAAGCCCTGGAGTTGTGATTACATCACAAAATGTATCTGCCATAATTTTTGCGGCATAGCATATTGCATCATGCGCCTTGTCAGTCTTTCCGGCCTCCAGATATTCCTGTGAATGTGGCTGTGCATCAGGCTTTGTAAATGCAATCCTGATGCAGGAACCCGGAATCTCATATAACACATTTCCAAAATCTGTAGAGCCTGTCTTTTTTCGCGGTGCCGCTATGGAAGGTGCTTTTTCATATGCAGCATTTTTCATAAGGAGGTCATTTACGCTGTAGCAGACTATCTTGCTCTTAAAAGGCAGGTCTCTTTGTATATCGTAGGTCGTGTCTGTCATAAGTGCCGCACCCTTTAAAATATTGTAAAATCTCTCAACTACCGTGTTAAGATAGCTTGTGCTGTATGAGCGAAGTGTATATTCAGCAACGGTCAAATCCGGAACTACGTTTGGCGGTCCTCCGGCATTTCTTATAGTATAGTGCATTCGTGTATCGTCCTTCACATGCTCACGAAGCATCTCGATAGCATGAAATGATAAAAGTGCTGCATCCAGTGCACTTCTGCCCTCGTCCGGACTGATAGCCGCATGACTCTTTACTCCGTGAAACGTGACAACAAAATTCTCCAATGCCATGCATTTCTCATCAACTGATGTATTTGGTGAACCATGTGACATGAGTGCAAGATCAAGCTCCTTCATGTAACCAGCATCAAGCATAATTATCTTACCGCCCAGTGTTTCTTCTGCCGGTGTGCCATATATCACAAGCTTAAACGGATAGTCCTTCATCACATCTTTTATCGCAATTGCAGCTCCGATTCCTGCCGGTCCCTGCATGTGATGTCCGCACGCATGTCCAATATCTTCAAGTGCATCGTACTCTACGAGTATTCCAAGCACAGGTGCTGTATTTTTTCCCTCATCATCTACTGCCGCCCTGCAGTTATCCCATGTTGCCCTAAAAGCAGTATCAAGCGCTATTCCTCGCTCAACAGTGAATCCCTCATTTTGCAGATAGTCGGTCAGCAGTTCCATTGACTTGTATTCCTCTGCGCTTTTTTCTGCAAAATCATATATTAAATCTGCCATTTTACATAATTCTGCCCTATGCATTTCTATCACTTCACCTAGAAGCTTTTTCAAATCCTGCGACATAATTTAATCACACCTCCGAATAGTATGAACCATCTCTATATTAGTATCCAATCATAAGTGCGCCAAGCATAAACAGACAGCCGAGTGCCGTCCAGATTCCAAACAATGGGAGCATGAATTTGAGCCATTTACTGTAAGGAATCTTTGAAACTGCAAGATATCCCATGAGTGACGATGACATTGGAAGCACTGAATTTGAGAATCCATCTCCAAGCTGGAAAGCAAGTACAGCAGTCTGGCGTGATATGCCCACCAAGTCTGAAACAGGCACCATAAGTGGCATTGTAACCGCGGCCTGGCCTGTTCCCGATACGATAACACAATTTATCAATGACTGACACAAAAACATTCCAACCGCCTTTATTGAGTTTGGAAGCACTCCAACAATATTTACGATGCCGTATACAATTGTATCAAGGATACTTGCATCACTTAAAATAACCTCTACCGTTCTCGCAATACCTATAATGAGACATCCCACAACGATACCCTTTGCACCCTCGCCAAATTCCTTTGCAATCCTGCTTGGGCCATATCCATTTACAAATCCACAGATAATTCCCATGAAAATAAACAGTGCTGACATCTCCTCAAAATACCAGCCCAGCTTAGACAATCCATAAATCAGAATGCCAAAACATGCAACCATAATGACAAGCACTCCAATCTGTCTTTTGCTCATAGTATCTGAAACATCGTCAAAAGTGTATTCCTGGTCCTCTTTTATTCCGTAGATAATGCTCTTTTCAGGATTGGCAGCAACCTTTTTTGCATAGCAGATGATGTATGTACTTGTCGCTGCAAGCAAAACAATAAGAATAAATATCCTGTAGCCCATTCCAGAAAAAAGAGGAAGCTCAGCTATATCCTGTGCCACTCCGACATTAAATGGATTTAATATTCCGGCTGTAAATCCTATTGCGGCACCGAGAGCTATCATCGCTGTACCGGTCACCTTGTCAAGTCCCAAAAGCATTGCAAGTGTAATTCCTATTGGCACAAAAATCATAACCTCAGATGACATGCCCATTGTAAAACCGAATATTGAAAATATTGTTAAAAAAACCGGAATTACGAAATATTTTTTCTTTGAAAATGTTTTCGACAGCTTCTTGCAAAGAGCCGTGAGCGCTCCTGTCGATGTAATAATCTGGAATGCGCCACCAATTATCAACATGAATGTAAGAATAGGTGCTGAATCAACAATTCCTGTATATATAGCAACCGGAATTTTGAGTGGATTAATAGGCTTTGAAGCTATAGTATGATAACTGCCCGCCTCAACAAGAGTCTTTCCTGTTGCCTTATCCTCATATCTGTTAAACTCTCCGGCCGGTACGAAATAAGTGGCTGCCGCCGCTATCAAAATAATTGCCACAAGAATGACAAATGTATGCGGTGTTTTCCACTTTTTCTTTGGCTGTATTACGTTTTCTTTGTTTGCATCTTCACTAAATTCTGTATGCGTATTCATCTGTTACTCCTTTCACACTCAGATTTTTGGTAATTCATAGTAGAATTTACGGGCTCTGAGTCATTTATATTTGATTTTATTCTAATATAACGCGGTCAGAATGTGAAATTTTATGTTTTTATCAAAAGTATAAATTTATTTTATAGTTTTATTGAATTTGAAGCAATTAATTAATATAATGTGATATATACAGCTTACGTACCAACCATTTCAGTAATAATTATTATCCTGAAATATCCACTGTTATTCCAGACTATAAAGGAGATTTATAGATATGATCACAGAAAAAGATATGCAATATGTCCTTACTATTGCAAATTACGGAAATCTGACCAAAGCCGCCAATGCCCTGTTTCTGTCACAGCCTGCACTCAGCATACATCTCAAACAGCTTGAGACTTCAATAGGCATCCCTCTTTTCGAACGAAGGGGAAGACGCATGATTCTCACCTATGCCGGTGAGGAATTTGTAAAATCAGCGCGTGAAATCACCATGAAATGCTTCGAGCTTGAAGACCGCATGCAGGATATAGGCAAAAACGTGGCAGTGAAACTTAATATAGGATACATGGTCAGACAGATTGCAACTCTGTTTCCTGCTGTCATGACAGAATTTCACAGACTCTATCCACAGTCTGTTGTCTATGCCATCGACGGTCATCTCTCAACCCACGAGGAAAGTCTCTTATCCGGCGAACTTGATATGTTTTTCGGCTACAACAGTGTAAGCAATTCACGTTTATCATATGAGACAATATATGAAGACCGTCTCGTAATAGTACTTCCAAAAAAACATCCTGCAGCAGCCCATGCCGAAAAAAAGGATACCTGTATATATCCTTGGCTTGATTTATCGCATGTGGCAAAGGAACGATTCATCTTGCAGCACAGTAATCAGAGTATACGACAGCTTGAGGAGGATGCACTGCTTTATTCTGATGTCCTACCTGAGCTGACATATAAAATCAGCAGCATTGATGCAGGCATACGCCTTGCTGAGCAGGGCTACGGTGTAGCATTTACACTAAACAGCTATCTGTCAACCCTTAAGCTTTCTCCTGATTCCATTATACTGCAGGTAGGAGATCCTACTTTAAAAATTCCTTTCTCCGCTGTCTACCGAAAAGGCGACGAAGCCCGTAAAGAGCTACAGGAATGGATACGCATTACACGAAATATAGCGTTTGCATTTGCTCCCCTAAAGGAGTATGATTGCATATGAAAAATTAAAGGAGGTCTTATCAATGAAGATAAAAACTAAACAAATAACCGTTACTGCAATTATGCTTGCAATCTGTCTTGTCAGCCAGTTCTTTAAGAACTTAAGCGTATACATCACAGGTCCAATCATTAATGCAGCTTTAATACTTACCGTGCTCTATGCCGGAATGGCATGTGGCATTATCCTAAGCATTATCACACCTGTCACATCATTTTTCATCACAGGAAGTCCTGTTATGGCGGCTATTCCTGCGATGTTTCCATGTATCATGATAGGAAATATCATTCTCGTGGTATGTGTGGGACTGCTTCGCAAAAAATGCGGCAAAGCTGCCGGTTTTCCCGTATCAATTGCAATAGGTGCCATACTAAAGGCCGTTTTCATGGGAATAGCCATTGCTCTTATCATTCTACCGACATTTCTGCCTGCTCCAATGCACAAGATGCTGCCGGTATTACAGCTTCAGTTTTCAGTGACACAGCTTATCACCGCTGTTATCGGAGGTGTATATGCAGTCATAATTGCGGCTGTGCTTAAAAAAACTTCTTTAGCACAGGCAGACTAAATATTCAATTATCTGCTTATGCTTCCAGATATCCGTGCATATTTTTAAGCGCATTTTTCTCAAGCCTTGATACCTGTGCCTGAGAGATATTTATCTCCTCTGCCACCTCTATCTGTGTCTTGCCTTCGAAAAAACGCAGCTTAATAATCTGTCTCGCTCTGTCATCAAGCAGCTTTAAGGCATCGTCGAGAACCAGATTTTTTACCCATGCTTCCTCTTTGTTTTTCTTGTCCGATATCTGATCCATCACATAAAGTGTATCACCACCGTCAGTATATACAGGATCAAAGAGGGAAAGCGGTGTCTGGATTGCATCAAGTGCGTATAGTATATCGTTTTCAGGAATACCGCAATCCTTTGATATTTCCGCTAAGGACGGATCATGCACCAGCTTTCTCGATAGCTTTTCCTTTGATTTAATAGCCTGATAAGCTGTATCCCTGAGGGAGCGCGGAATACGATATGCACTGTTGTCACGCAGATACCGTCTCACCTCACCGATAATCATCGGAACAGCATAGGTGGAAAACTTAACACCTATAGTCGGATCAAAATTATCAATTGATTTCATAAGTCCAATGCATCCTATCTGAAATAAATCATCCATATTTTCATTATGGTTTGAAAACCTTCTGATTACCGAAAGCACCAGCCTTAAATTTCCACGAATATATTTTTCTCTTGCAGCCTTATCTCCCTTTTTTATTTTCTCAAACAGTTCTTCTTTTTCATCATCCTTAAGTACCGGCAGTTTTGATGTGGTCACTCCACATATATCAACCTTATATACAGACATGGGAATCCTCCGGATAAATTTCTTTATCTAAAGCATTCCCATTTACAGTAATTTTATTCAATTAATCCTCGTATATAATTCTACAACACTGCCGCTATTTTTATATCCAAACGGATATCCTGAGCCGTCAAACTCTTCCTTTGTTAGCTTTATGTACTTCTTGACATTCAAAGCATTTTTTGCTAACATAGCAAGGCGAAAATAAATACGTCAGTTCGAAACCTTCCTGACGTAAAACAAAACTAAAGGAGAACTAAATATGAGAAACAAAAAAGTATTATTTGCAGTACAGGCAGCTATGATTGCAGCACTCTATGTTGTGCTCACGTATATCACCAATCTGCTTGGTCTCGCATCAGGCACCATTCAGGTACGCTTCTCTGAAGCGCTTTGCATCCTTCCGGTTTTCACACCGGCAGCCATTCCGGGTCTTTTCATCGGATGTCTGATTTCCAATCTTATCACAGGCGGCATCATCTGGGATATCATCTTCGGAAGTATCGCTACACTGCTCGGTGCACTTGGCACTTACTTCCTCAGAAAAAAGAAGTTTGTATACACACTTCCACCTGTCATCGCCAACATTATTATCGTGCCACTCGTGCTCAGATACGGATATGGTTTTACAACTATATACAAGGGTGTTGATATCTCTCTTCTTTTCAATGCAGTTACAGTCGGAATCGGTGAGATTATCTCAATCTGTGTACTTGGAAGCTTGTTAAAAGGAATACTTTCGAAATACAGAAATGTAATTTTCAAGCAGGACGAGGCGTAGTTACATACATAGCACTTTCAATAGGCTGCGCGTCATAAAATAAAAAAGCTCTGTGTCATACACTTATATGTATGCACAGAGCTTTTTACTTTATTACTTTAATATGCTGTGATTACATTCTATCTATCCCACTTATCACACAGCGCATTTATCTGGTCTGCAAACTTGCTCAAATCCTTATTCGCCATGCCCTGGCACTTCTGGATAACAGATACAAGCCTCTGGCCTGCTGCCACAAGACGGTCAAATATAGTCTTCTCTCTGCTTGCCATGCCATATGCAGCCTTTTTCTCCACAAGCTTACGGGAGCCATCTGCCACCTTCTGATTCGTGATAAGGTCATATGCATCACCACTGTACGGTGCCACTGCATCATAGCCGAAGGTCTCATGCACATGGTTTGCAAAGGACTCTGCTGTGGATTCCTCTCCATGGACTATAAATACATGCTCCGGCTTATTTTTTATTGCGCCAAGCCACTCGGTAAGCTGATTTTTGTCTGCATGTCCACTGATACCCGGCAGATTTACTATGCTTGCCCTTACTTCTATTTCCTCACCAAAAAGCTTCACCTTTTTAGCACCGTTTAAAAGTGCATAGCCAAGTGTTCCCGGAACCTGATATCCTACAAACAGAACTGTTGAATCACTTCTCCAAAGATTATGCTTTAAGTGGTGTCTGATACGTCCGGCCTCACACATACCCGATGCTGAGATGATAACCTTAGGCTTCTTATCGAAATTAATCATCTTTGACTCATCCGATGATACTGCCACACGAAGTCCGGGGAACTTGATTGGATTGATGCCTGCCGAAATAAGCTCCATAGCCTCCTCATCAAAGCAGTCCGATATATTCTCATGAAATACATTTGTCGCCTCAACAGCAAGGGGGCTATCGATGTAAACCTCAAAATTCGGATGCTCCGGCAACAGATTCTCAGTCTTTATACGCCTGATAAAGTAAAGCATCTCCTGTGTCCTGCCAACTGAAAATGCCGGGATTACCAGATTTCCGCCTCTTGTAAATGTCGCATTGATGACCTTTGAAAGCTCCACCGCATAGTCAGGCGGCGTATCATGCAGACGATTGCCATATGTAGATTCCATAACCACATAATCAGCACTGTCCACATACTGAGGATCCTTGATGAGCGGCCTGTTGTGATTTCCGATATCACCTGAAAAGACAATCTTTTTGGTCACATTCTCCTCAGTCACCCACATCTCAATAGATGATGAACCAAGCAGATGACCTGCATCCACAAATCTCACCTTAAGCCCCGGACATATCTCATACACACTGTTGTAATCACACGGTGTAAAGTGCTGCATGACATTCTGTGCATCCTCCACATTGTACATAGGAGTCACTTCCGGTCTTCCGGCTCGTCTTGCCTTTCTGTTCTTCCACTCCGCCTCAAATTCCTGAATATGTGCAGAATCCTTTAGCATGATGTTACATAAATCTGTTGTCGCCTTTGTCGCAAAAATGGTGCCCCTGAAACCATGATTGTATATGAGTGGCAAAAGACCTGAGTGGTCAATGTGTGCGTGTGTGACAAACACATAGTCTATGAGCGAAGGATTGACCGGTATCTCCTGATTCACATACAAATCAGCTCCCTGCTCCATTCCACAGTCAATAAGTACATGCGTGTCCCCAAATGTCAGATAGTGACAGCTTCCAGTAACCTCTCTGTCAGCCCCGATAAATTCCAATACCATACTACCATCTCCTATTCTGTTTTATAATAGAAACTTCTCAGTTGTTCTGAATAGTTACTTATGATAAAAATATTATACCACACTTATGCCATTTTCTGTATTTCTTTCTTCAATCTTGCCATTATTTTTTTTTCGAGCCTTGATATGTATGACTGTGAAATTCCCAGAATATCTGCCACCTCCTTCTGCGTCAGCTCCTTATTCTCCACACGGTTTACTCCAAATCGAAGCTCTATTATCTGTCTTTCACGCTCGTTCAATGACAGCATGGCTTTTTTTAGCAGTGAAATCTCAACCTCAGTCTCAAGATCCTTATATATGACATCCTCATCTGTCCCCAGTATATCTGATAAAAGCAGCTCATTTCCGTCCCAATCCGTGTTTAATGGCTCATCAAAGGATACCTCAAGCTTCACTCTGTTGTTGCGGCGCAGATACATAAGAATCTCATTTTCTATGCATCTGGATGCGTATGTGGCAAGCTTTATTTTCTTCTCAGGATTGAATGTGTTTATCCCCTTTATGAGACCGATTGTGCCAATTGATATAAGGTCCTCCACGCATACTCCCGTGTTTTCAAATTTTTTAGCCAGATACACCACAAGCCTTAGATTGTGCTCTATAAGCTGCTTTTTTGCCTGTTCCTTTGACATTGCCACATTTTTATCCACCAGTGCAATCAGACAGCACTTCTCCTCATCTGTCTCAAGCGGAGGCGGCAGCACCTCCGTCCCTCCTATGTAAAACACCTCATTTGTGTGCGGCTTGCTTCCCCAGAGTATTTTCCATACTCGTTTTATTACTAAAAACAGCTTCATTCAAAATCATATCATATGCATTGTCCTCGAATAAACTATCCGATGCTCTTCCCACCAGCACATTATGTAAAATCAGCTTACCATTTCCCTTCATGACTGTCATCTCATCAAATTCACACACTTTAATGCTCCCACCATCATTTCCCAGGCTCTTGTACGGCACATCAAAAAAGCTGGCATCCTCTCCTACAATATCAAACAATGCACTCCCGCCTATGTGCACCGGAATCTGCTGTGGCTGTTTTTTTAGCAGATTTCCCGTATCATACAAGGCTGTGGCACAAGCTCTTTTACCATCCTTTAAAAGTGTGACCCTATATAGTCTTCTGCTCTCATTACTTCGCTCACAGAAGCACTTTAACACTATGTATGATATGACAAAACCAAAGCATACCATAACTGTCGCATCAGAGCTGAAAAAGCTGTCCAGAGCTGTTACTATGCCTCCGGTCAGCACTGTTACAAACATACATAGTGCAAAAAGTCTTAGAAACGGGATTTTTCTGCCAGCCTGTCTGCCTATTGCAAGCCTTGCCGCAAGCGGCACGACCACCAGAACAGAGGTCCATTTATAAAACGCATAGCTGCCTGCCAAAAGAAGCAGTACACATTCACATACCGATGCACCCACCGCTGAAGCAATCAGACGTACCACCTTCCCGATCAATGGGATTTTTAGCATATATATGACAAATATAAGTATGAGACAGTTGGTGATAAATGTACGAAGAAGAAAAATATCGAGATAAAATGCATAGATAATTTTTCACCTCACTTTCACAGACAAGAATAGCGTAAAAGCAGGTTTTTAAGTGCCGTAATATGTCGACAATAATCAAAAAGACATGCAGCCAAAAAGCTGCATGTCCTATAAACTATCGTCTTGAATTCTTAAGGAAATCCGGAATATTAATCTCTACCGGCTTAACCGTGCTCTCAGGCTGGCGTGGCTTCTGGATACCTGTATATGCATGTGCAGGTGCTGTCTGCTGTTGCTGGGCAGCTGTATGAAGTCCTGCTGTTGCTGTGGACTGTGTTCCCATGCCTGAAACAGGTCTTGCAGCTGTCTGATTCGGATATACCATACGGTTTTGCATACCGCCTGCCATTCCTGCACCAGGCGCTGCCTGCTTGCCCGGCATATCTATCTTCTCTGAAACATCCTCCAGTCCTGTAGCAATAACAGTGATAGAAGCCTGATCAGTCATGCTCTCATCAAACTTGGCACCAAAGATAATATTGGCATCCTCTCCTGCCAGATCCTGTACGTAGCTTGCTGCATCGTTTGCATCCATAAGGGAGATATCGCCTGAGATATTGATAATTACATGTGTTGCACCATTTATCTTTGTCTCAAGAAGAGGTGAAGCAACCGCAAGCTTAACAGCTTCGATAGCCTTATCATCCCCCTGTGCACTACCGATACCGATATGTGCCATACCCTTGTCCTTCATGACAGTCTGTACATCTGCGAAGTCAAGGTTGATAAGTGCAGGAAGATTAATAAGATCAGTGATTCCCTGAACTGCCTGCTGCAATACCTCATCTGCCTTCTTGAGTGCATCCGGCATTGTTGTGCGACGGTCTACTATCTCAAGAAGCTTATCATTTGGAATGACAATAAGTGTATCAACGCTCTCCTTAAGTCTCTCTATTCCTGAAACAGCATTAATCATTCGCTGCTTTGCCTCAAATTTGAATGGTTTTGTAACAACACCAACTGTAAGTATGCCCTGATCCTTTGCTATCTTTGCAACAACAGGAGCTGCACCTGTACCGGTTCCGCCTCCCATACCGCATGTGACGAATACCATATCAGCGCCCTTTACTGCTGCCTGAAGCTCCTCTGCGCTCTCCTCAGCGGCCTTCTGACCGATCTCAGGCTGCGCACCTGCACCGAGTCCCTTTGTAAGCTTCTCTCCAATCTGTATAAGTGTAGGAGCCTTACAAAGCTGTAAAGCCTGCTTATCTGTATTGATGCCGATAAACTCTACTCCACCAATATTCTCATCAATCATTCTGTTAACTGCATTGTTACCGGCTCCTCCGACTCCAATGACAATAATCTTTGCGCTGTTATCAGCCTCGTTAGTTCTTATCTCAAGCAAGGTGATTCCTCCTCTTTCTTTCCCAAAATTTAATTTTCTATATAAAAATATCGAATATTCTTAAACTCATTTATTCTATAATATAATTTTTCTCCAAAATAATCAACTATAAAATATGATTTTTTTTATTTAGTTTTACATTATTCTGACTTGTCAAACACAATATTTGTTGTTTCTTCCGTCCAGCTCTCTAAATGTAGTGTACCGGACTGTTCCTCAAGCGATGGCATGATAGCCTTAAGCCTCTCTATTTTACGTGTAAGCTTTGTCGTGTCACCAATTATCACACTCACATTACCATACTTGACTACCGGTGCATTTTGCGCACCATAATCCACAGAATCCGGCACAAGGTCCTGCCTTTTTAATCCCTGGGTAAGCTCAAGGATATCTTTTAGCATAGCCTGCTTTATAGGAAGCTTCTCGTAAAGCACTACCTTGTCACAGCTTATGCCATCTATACATGGCACACCCGGCACCGTGTCTGAGGATGTTTCCACCACAAAGCCATCCTTATCAAAATATGCATTCTCATTAATTCCCGGAATATATATGTATCCAAGCATTCCTTTTTCATAAACTGATATATGAAGAGTATGCGGACTATCCAGGCTTATGCTCATTGTATCAATAAACGGTATTTTTTTAGTATCCTTTACCTTATATTTCAGATAGACATACAATGAGTTCCATGAGTACTTATCATTAAGCACCGCATCCTCTATAGTCTTTTGGTCATAAAGCTCATTGCCCTCGACAACTACCCTTTTTACCGTAAACAGCTTAAGTACAATGAGAAACAGTATCGCGAGCACTGCTATCGTAATTAGCAGTCCCATAAAAAAATGCTTTAATCTCTTTTTATGTTTTCTTTTTTTCTTAATCATTATATTTCACGCCTTAATCTACACATTTTCAAGCCTGATGCCTCTTGACACAGACAAAACAAGCCCTATTTCCGCCATCAGGAATATGATTGACGTACCTCCATAGCTGATAAACGGCAGAATAACACCGGTATTTGGAAGTGAATTGGTAACTACCGCAATATTCAGTATCACCTGGATTGCAATATGACTCATCACACCAATCACTAAAAGTGAGCCATACAAATCCCTTGCATTGTTTGCAATGACCATCATACGCCATATAAGCAGTATAAAAAGTAAAATAAGGCAGATAGCTCCAAACAGTCCAAGCTCTTCACAAATAATTGTAAATATCATATCATTTTGTGACTCCGGCACATTGCCAAGCTTCTGTAAACTCTCTCCAAGTCCTTTTCCAAACAATCCGCCCGAGCCTATCGCATAAAGTCCCATCATAGTCTGGAATACTGCGTCTGTTCCCGCAGTCTCCGGATGCAGCCATGCCTCAATACGTGTACTTCTATAGCCTGCCAGCATGACAAACGCCACTGCAAACACAACTACCGCCACTGCTACAATAATAAACTGCAGATACTTTGGGCTTGCGACAAACAACATACAGACCGAAATGCCTATGATGATAACTGCCGTACTCAGATTGCTGATTGCAACAACTATTATGAGCGGAATAAGCATAGCAAGCACCTTTACCAGACTTAAAAACTTATCAAACTGCTTGGGTATCTTGTCTATAATCATAGCCATAAACAGTATGACCGCAATTTTAGCCACTTCTGAAGGCTGGAACTGTATTGGTCCTATGCCGATCCATCTCGATGAACCATGTGAGCTTGAGCCTATTTTCGGCACAAACACAAGCACACACAGTATAAGCGATACTATATACGCAAAAAAGCCAAGCTTTTTCCAATATCTGTAGTCGACCTTTGCCAGAAATACCATAGGTATAAGTCCCAGTACAATATTTCGTATCTGAAGCTTAAGATAGTGCATGCTGTCATGATTTTTGATGGCCGATGTGTATGCACTCGAGCTATATAGCATAACAAGACCAAAGCAGAGCAGAAATATAACTATAAACAACAGGTTGTAGTCGAAATAAGGTATTCCTTTTTCTTTTTTTTCTTTATTCTTGCTACTTCTTCTACGCTTTCCTGCCAAAATATTTACTCCTTAAATCCTTTTACTATTTCCTTAAAGATACGTCCGCGCTCCTCATAGTTAGGAAACATGCCCCAGCTTGCACATGCAGGTGATAAAAGCACTGCATCACCTGAAACAGCATGCTCATAGCAATAATTTACTGCATCCTCAAACGTATCCTTCTTTACAGTATTCATGAATCCGTGTCTGTGTGCACACTCTTCGATTTTATCTGCAGTCTGACCGATAAGCACAAGCTCCTTTACTTTGCCGTCAAAGGCCTCTATCCACTCATCATACTCCGACTGCTTATCATATCCACCGCCAATGAGAAGTGTCGGTCTGTTCATGGCACGTATACCCTGAATGGCTGCATCAGGATTGGTGCCCTTTGAATCGTTGTAGAATCTGACTCCACGCTTTTCGGTCACGTACTCTATCCTGTGCTCAACTGCCTTAAATACCTTAAGCACCTCGACAATCTTATCCATCGGTACCCCAAAGCTTATAGACATGGCACACGCTGCCATCACATTCTCAAAATTATGCTTTCCGAGGAGATTCAGCTCGTTTACATCAATTACCTCATCGCGTACACCGTCGTGTGCGTATATGATGATATCTCCGTCCAGATAAAAGCCCTCTGAAAGCTCAGACTTACTGCTGAAAAATATAACCTTAGCAGGGCACTCTGCTGCAAAATCTCTAAGCACCTCGTCCTCGTAGTTTAACACGCAGTAATCATCTGCTGTCTGATTTTTTGTGATGTCCTCCTTTGCCCTGATGTAATTTTCCATAGTATGGTGTCGATTCAGGTGATCGGGTGTGATATTTAAAATTGCGCTTACATGTGGCTTAAAGGTATCTATTGTCTCGAGCTGGAAGCTTGATATCTCTGCAACCGTTACTGTCTCACCTGTGCTTCCTGTGACCATTGATGTATAAGGGATTCCGATATTTCCTACCACTCTCACATCCTTAAAGTAATTCTTCATTATCTCACCTGTCAGAGCTGTAGTGGTCGTCTTTCCGTTGGTTCCTGTGATAGCGATGATCTCCCCTGCCCCAAATGTGTATGCAAGCTCTATCTCACCCCATATTTTAACGCCCCTGTCACGTAAGGCATTGACCATAGGAATGTCTGTTGGTACTCCCGGACTTAGCACAGCCACATCAAACTCATCAATCTGTTCATCTGTCAGGTCGCCTAAAATAAGCGGCACCTCCTTAAGCTTTGGTGCTTTCTCATAAAGTGTTTTTGAATCCAGTTCTTTATTTCCATCAAACAATACTGTATCGATGCCATTTGCGCACAAAAGTTCAGTCGCTGCAATGCCACTCTTTCCTGTTCCGACAACAAGTACCTTTTTTCCTTGTAAGCTCATTTTTATTCCTCCATCTTTTATTACAGCCATCCGTATGGATATGTTTAACAAATCAATTTCTCCAAACGACTGCCTTAATCATTAAATTATAGTATACGTTATTTAGTTCTATTTCGCAAGAGCCCGTAAATCAGTTAAACACTCCTATCTCCTGTGCATACGGTATGATTTCCCTAAATATTTCAGCTGCAACCGGTGCAGCGATTGTTCCGCCATAATATGCACCGCCCTTTGGATTATTTATTTTCACAAGCACCATAAGTGCCGGATCATCCACCGGATAAAATCCAAGGAACGAGGCTATATATACATTGTCACTTCTCGGAAGTGTCTGCGATGTAGCAGTCTTTCCTCCTATCGCATAACCTTCAACCTTTGCATTTTTTCCTGAGCCCTCTGCTACCACGCCCTCCAAAAGCTTTCGCAGTGTATCAGATGTCTCTTCACTGCATATACCTGGCGTCTGTTCAAAGGACAGCACCTCCTTTACCGTACCTTCGGTGCCATGAATCTCCTTACCTATATGAGGAGTAATTCTGTTACCACCATTTATAAGCGATGATACTGTTGTCATAAGCTCGATGGGTGTGAGCTGGAATGACTGTCCAAATGAAATTGTTGCAAGCTCCACCTGGCCTATCTTATCCGGCTGATGCATTATGGTGGCGGCCTCTCCCGGCAAATCAATACCTGTCTTATCAAGCAGACCAAACCTCATGAAATCAGCATAATACCTCTCACTGCCTATTCTAAGACCTAGATCAATAAAGACCGGATTGCATGAATTCTGTATTCCCTGCACAAAGGTCTCACTTCCATGTCCTGTTCTCTTATGGCAGTGTATGCGTCTGTCCTCCACAGTAATATATCCCGGGCAGTAAAAACTGTCATCAAGGCTCACCACATCCTCCTCCAGTGCGATTCCTGCCGTAATTATCTTGAATACTGAACCGGGCTCATATGTATCACTTACACAGCCGTTTCTCCAGGCTTCATCATGGTTTTCACATGAAAAAGGATCATTCAAATTATATTCCGGGTAGTCGGTCATGGCATATATTTCTCCGTTTTTAGGGTTTAAGGCAATTATACTCACACTGTCTGCCAGGTTTTGTGCATATGCCATCATTGCATTTTTCTCACATACTCTTTGTATATTTATGTCGAGTGTAGTGACAAGTGTGTCTCCTTTTTGGGGAGCTTCTCTTCTCTCCTTATAACCCTTCACCTCCACACCTCTGCCATCACATACAGTGTATATCCGCCCTGGTGTACCACGCAGAATTTCATCATATGTAGTCTCAAGCCCAACAACACCCTGACCATCTGCTCCTGCAAAGCCTATAACCTTTGAAAACAGTTCATCAAGCGGATAGTACCTGACACTTGACTCGTCAACCTTTATCCCTGCCAAGCCATATGATAGTATTTTATCGCCTGTTTTTTTAGAGACATTATTCTTTATTTTTTCAATGGATGTAACCTTATCCACCTTACTGCGGATAGTCTTTTCGTCAATAGAAAGCTCACTGCTTAAAACAGAGATGACTGCTTCCTTGTCGGTTATCTGATTGTGTATAACGCTTATGTTATATGCCGTTTCATTTGTCGCTATTATCCTTTCATTTCTATCCACTATATCTCCGCGTATTCCTGCAATATCACGCTCTCTTTCCTGAAGCGCACTTGCCTTTTTACTGTAATAACCGCCTTTTACTATCATGAGATAAAACAGTCTGAAACACAAGGCGATAAGAACAGCTGTCAGTATACTGCAAAATACGCATATTTTTCTTCTGTAGCGCGTATTGTTAAGTATCATGAACAAAAATGCCTCAATATTTTTACACTAATATATGCAAAAAATATTGAGGCTATTCTCTATTCGCCCTGCTCACCCTCCTGGGTGACCTTTTCTCCTGTCGGAGGATTTGCGCCTGTTATCGTAAGGTCAGCATTTACACCGGTCTGCTCCTCATCAGGGTATATATTCATATACGGAAGTACTTCCTTTAATATCTCTCTGGTCAGGTTCTGTGCATAGTTACTGTGAGGCTGATCCTGTACATTCGGCTGGTCGATTACAGTGTAAATAACAAGCTGCGGATCCTGCGCAGGCACACAGCCTATAAATGATACAAGATAGCAGCCCCTCTTTCTAAGGTGAGTTGTCTCATCATACATCTGCGCTGTTCCTGTCTTGCCTCCCATTGAGTATCCGTCAACCTTTGCCACCTTACCGGTTCCGTTTGCAACTACATTCTGCAGGTAGTTTTTAAGTGTCGCACTTGTATTCTCTGACACTGTCTTTTTTAGCAGTGTAGGCTCAATTGTCTTTACTGTATTGCCGTTATCATCTGCGATTTTCTTTACTACGTGCGGCTGATAATAATTTCCGCCATTCACCAGTGAGGAAAATGCACTGACCATCTCTATCATGGTACAGTTATAGTTCTGTCCGAATACGTTTGTCGCTAAATCGACAGGCTTTATATTGTCGAGGGTATACATGAGCGTTGATGTATTTGCCTCACCCGGCAGGTCAACACCTGTCTTTTGACCAAAGCCAAATACACTCTGATAGTACAGAAAATTTTCTGCACCAATCTTATATGACATCTGCATGAGTGCATCATTACACGAATCCATGAGTGCCTTTTCAAGTGTCTCTATGCCATGTCCGCTACGGTTGACGCATGATACCTTTTCACCGCCAAACATCTCGTATCCATCACATAAAAATGTCATATCAGTAGTGAGCGTGCCTGTATCCAGTCCACATGCCACAGTAAAAGGCTTCTGTACAGACCCCGGCTCATATGTATGTGTAACACAGAAGTTCTGCCACAGCTTATTCAGAGTATTTAATGTATCATCATCACTCATTTCATTAAGCTGCTCTTGTGTATAGTAATCCTTCATATTCTTCGGATCGTTCAGATCAAAGTTTGGATAATTCGCCATGGCCAGTATCTCACCATTTTTAGGATTTTCTATAACGACTGCAATATTTTCTGCGCCAAGTCCTTCTCTTGCATTATTTGCATAAGTATCTGAGAACAGTTTTATCTTATCCTCAACAATCGACTGGATATTTGCGTCTATAGTTGTGTACAGTGTATTTCCGTTTTGTGCAGCAATTACTGTTTTCTGGAAATCATTGTCTGCATTCAGATAGCCGTACTCCCTGCCATTTACACCATTTAAAGTGTCATTGTAATAGTTTTCAAGTCCGGTTGTACCTACATTTCCGGCTGAGGTAAAGCCGATAACTGAGCTTGCCAGTGTTTTAAACGGATAATTTCTCTGATACTCTGTCTCAAACCACACACCCTTGATGTTTGGATTCTTCAGATTACCCTTTTCGTCTGTTGCATCCTGCAGCTGTACAAATGGCTGAATTGCATCATATGACAGCTTTTTTAACAGTACAATATATTTGTTATCCTCGCTGTTATTTGCATAATCCTCAAGTGTTGCCCTGTCTAAATCCGGAAAGCACTGTGTCAGTGCATCTATCGTCGGAGTTATATACTCTTTCTTACTGGTCATAACCGAGCAATCAAGTACGACATTATAAACAGCCACACTCGTAGCAAGCACTGTGCCGTTTGAATCCACAATATTTCCTCTCTGAAACGGTATTGTTTTGCTGTCATATGACTGTAATGATAGTACCTTTTTAGTATATGCGTCTCCGCTTGTATATTCAATAAACATCAGCCTGCCAATGAGTCCAAGCATGGCTACAACTATTAACATAAACAACGCAAACAGCTTTGTTTTCATTTTGCGTCCGATTTTTCTTACCGGTCTTTTTCTTGTCCTGGCTGCCAATATTATTCCTCCAATTTATTCCGGAATATCATTGTACTGATCCATATAGTTGTTCTTATCAATTGAGTAATAAACTATCTGATCCTGTGAAGCATATTTCATGCCAAGTCTGTTGATAGCTGCATCCTTGATTGCATTTAAATCGACAGATGTAGTAATCTGCTTGTATCTGGCATCATTATCAGCCTTCATATCATTTATTCGGCTCTCAAGTGCTGCAACCTCATTCATCTGCTGTGTCACATTTGACCTTATCTGAATAAGTGAAACAGATACAAAGGCTGAAGCTGCCACACAAGCTGTGAGAAAGGCTACAAATGCCCTGTTCATTGAGAGTGCTCTCTCCTGATTTCTTCTTGCAGATTTTCTTCTGTTTTTCTTTCTTCTTATTTCCTCAAGCTCTCTTGTCGATTTCTGTGGTCTTCTGACCGGTGCTGCCTCGTCAAGCTCTCTTACGGCATTCCCATTTATATAATAAGTAGTTTTATTCATTTAACTGCTCCTTTTGCTGTCATTCTACAATTCATTCTTTTCAAACACACGAAGCTTTGCACTCTTCGAGCGTGAATTCTCTTCAAGTTCCTTTTCTGACGGAAGGATAGGCTTTCTGGTGATAACCGTTCCCTTCGATTTATTACCGCATACACATACCGGAAAACTCGGTGGACATGTACATGGATTTTCGTTTTTTTTGAAATTGGATTTTACTATTCTGTCCTCAAGCGAGTGGAATGTGATTATACATATCCTGCCGCCCGGATTAAGTAAATCTATCATGTCATCCAGGTTGTCCCTTAGCACATCAAGCTCATGATTCAGCTCAATTCTGATAGCCTGATATGTTCTCTTTGACGGGTGACCACCGGTAGCTCTGACCTTTTTTGGTATCGCTGCCTTTATTATCTCGTTGAGCTCTCCTGTTGTCGTTATCTCCTGCTTTTGTCTTGCTGCTGCAATGTGCTTTGCAATATTCTTTGCAAACTTGTCCTCACCGTAATCCCTGATGATACGGTACAGATCATTTTCGCTGTAGGTATTTACTATATCCCTTGCAGTAAGGGAATTCCTGTCATCCATACGCATATCAAGCGGTGCATCCTCACTCCTGTAGGTAAAGCCTCTCTTTGGTGTATCAAGCTGGAAGGATGACACTCCAAGATCCAGCATAATACCATCCACCTTTTCAATTCCGAGTGAATGAAGCACATTCTTCATATCAGAATAATTGCTCCTGACTATCGTTACCCTGTCTCCAAACTCCGCAAGTCTCTCTCCTGCCGCCTTTATGGCATCTGCATCCTGATCTATGCCTATCAGCCTGCCCTTGTCCGAAAGTCTCTTTGCTATCTCATATGAGTGCCCGGCTCCTCCGAGAGTACCATCCACATATATCCCGTCAGGACGGATGTTTAAATTTTCAATTGTCTCGTCCCTTAAGACTGAATAATGCTTAAATTCCATGTGGTCTCTCCATTTAATGTCAAATGCCTATGCCAAGCTCTGCCATATGATCTGCTATCTCATCCATATCGTCAAAATCAGAGTTCTCAAGGTATCTGTCTTTGCTCCAGATTTCTACTCTGCTGTATACTCCGACAGATACAACTTCCTTATCTATACCTGCGTATTCTCTTAAGTTCGCCGGTAAGAGGATTCTGCCCTGCTTGTCCAGCTCACAGGTGGCTGCTCCTGCAAAGAAGAATCTCATAAATTTTCTTGCTTCTCTTGATGTGAGTGGTTTGTCGCGAAGATTTTCCTCAATGCGATGCCATTCTTCGTTGGAATAGACGAACAGACAGCCATCTAAGCCCTTGGTAACTACGAACTCATTGCCAAGCTGTTCACGGAACTTCGCCGGGACAATCATACGGCCCTTGGCGTCTATTGAATGATTATATTCGCCCATGAACATGGCATCCATCCTCCTTTTCCTCATTTTGAAGCTTTTCACCACTTCACTCCACTTATATGGTATTTCACTCCACTTTTCACCACTTGGTTACAATATTACACCTAACAGCCCACAAAATCAAGGCTTTAAGCCAAATTCCCATAAAAAGGCAACAAAAAAGACGCTCAGTCTTTTCATGGACTTTGCGCCTTTTTTATAAAATGATATGAAATTTAATCTTTAGTGGTGGATTGTGGTGGAGTGTCCACCATTTTGCCCATTTTCATCTGCTTATATCTGACAATTCCTATCCATATGGCTGATACTGCCACCAAAGTGGCGGCGAGTGCCATAGACACCGGATAATTGATATGCGGGATGAGAAGCTGGTCTGTTCGCAGGCTTTCTATCCAGAATCTTCCGACACCATAGCCTAGCAAATATAGAAGAAACACCTCTCCGTCAAACCTTCTGTGCTTAAAATAAAGCATCAACAAAATAAATAAGCACAGATTCCAAAAGGATTCATACAAAAAAGTAGGATGCACCGAAATATACTCCACTCCGTCTACCACAGTTGTATGTGACATAAGCTTTTCAGTCAGATCCGATGTCCTGACAGCTGATACCGGAAGCTGCATGGCAAAAAGTCCGTCATAATAATCGCCAAATGCCTCCCTGTTGCAGAAGTTTCCCCATCGGCCAATCACCTGTCCCAGTATCAATCCAAGCCCCGCCGTATCACACAACAGTGGAAACGACAGCTTTCTGACCTTTGCAAAAACGAATGTGGTGATAATTGCTGCTATCACTCCTCCGTAAATTGCCAGTCCTCCCTGCCTGATATTGAATATGCTAAGCAGGTCGTCCTTGTACAAATCCCATCTGAATACCACATAGTATATTCTTGCACCTATCACAGAGCATATGATTGCCACAAGTGCCAGATCAAAGTATGTATCAGGATTTTGTCCTGATTTTTTGGCCACATAGCAGGCCACGCCCAGCCCCGCAAGCATACCACATGCTATTATTATGCCATACATCGCAATATCAAAGCTTCCTATTGATATGCTCTTTATCACATGCTGCAGATATATATGAAGATGTGGGAAGTTTATATTATAATCCATATTTTTCCTTTCCTGACTGTAATTGCTGTCTATCACACTGTAATATATACGGCAGCAATCACAAATTACGAAAATATATGTACCCGGAGCACCATAAACCTGATACTCCGGGCAACTGTCATTATGCGCTTCTTAGTCTACGCCTGACACTCAAAGCTTGCACACTCTGTACTGCACTTGTTTGGTGTACAGTTTTTCTTGATGCCAATCTGATTGGCCATGCAGCTATTGTGGTCATTGTACTTACACTTTGCTGCATCACAGTGCACATCTGTCTCCTTGTGAATAGCTAACTCTGCAGATACCTCACAGTCACAGGCCTTATTTGAAAAGCTGCCACACTGTGTATCGCAGGCTTTCTTTGCCTTAGTTCCTTTCACATCGATTTCTCTGAGCTTACAGCAGTTATCTGCATTATACGCACATTTTTCAACATTACAATCAAGTCTTGTCATACTTTTGCCTCCTTTGCTTATGCATAGGCTAGTATGTCCTGATTGATTTTTTTTATA
>OLWB01000030.1_pt1 | contig 127197 bp, 120 predicted proteins | sample 1673331 | NCBI WGS metagenome assembly OLWB01 (sample SAMEA3178943, study PRJEB25190) | human gut metagenome | biome: human gut; feature: human-associated habitat; material: faeces | place: Austria | collected 2013
TTTATGACCTTCTTAGTCTTTTTTTTAGGAATTACTAAGTCATAATAATTTGTCATTAATAGATTAACTGGTGAATAGTCTTTTTTTATCTTTTTAACTAGTTCATTTATAGTATTATTTTTTTTACTATAAGAATTAGATAAAATTATTTTTACAAAATCTTTATCGTTTATCTTGATGCTGCTTTTTAATAATATTTGGAATGTTATATATATACTTAGGAGAAAAATAAGTAGAAAAAAAAGAAATTTATATTTTAATCTCCTTTTTCGTTTTTTGCTTATAAATTTCTTTTTCATATTATCACCAAGTCTACTATAACTCTTTTATATTTATAAATTTGTCGAATTATATTTATCATGTAGACTTTTATTAATTGATTTACTAATTACATTAGATAGTTTTTTCATTACGAAATCGACTTCTTTGGGAGTTACCATTAAATTATAATCTATTGGAGATAGCACTTCTACTAATAGTTGTTTCGTCTCTTCTTCTGATAGAGTTCCTACCATTCCTAGCAAGCTTTCTTTTTCTTCTTTTGATAGTTTTTCTTGATGATTTAAATAGTTTGGATTTGGTACTAGTTTTAGTTTATTATTATCAATGTTTTCAATCTTATAACTGAAATGTTTTAAGATATATTTAAAAGTATCAGACACTATTGTTACGGCATCTACAATAGTTGGTACACCTATAGCTATCACAGGTATTTTAAGACTTTCTTCGCTTAACTCTTCTCTGTTATTGCCAACACCACTTCCTGGGTGAATTCCTGTATCTGTTAGTTGGATTGTTTTATTTACTCGTGACATTGAAGATGACGCTAAAGCATCTATAACAATAATGAAATCTGGGTTTGTTGCTTTTATTAGAGCATCTATTACTTTTTTTGTTTCTATTCCTGTTGTTCCTGTTACACCTGGAATAAATGAGGATACATCTCTATAACCTTCTTCTACTTCTCCTAAGTTAAAAAGATATTTTGTTACTAAGATGTCATTAACAACGAGTGGTCCTAGGGAGTCTGGAGTTGAATCCTTATTTCCAAGTCCTATTACTAGGCAACTAGAAGATTTATTTATTTTCTTTTCTTCTAGAAATTCTTTTAAAACAGAAATTAGAACTTTTTCAATAGCTTTTTGATTATCTTTATCTGTTATATCATCAAAAGATATGGTTTGATAAATACCTTTTTTCTTACCACAAGTTTTTTCTCCAGTTTCATCTATTATAGTCTTTTCTACTGTAATGTTATTTTCTTTTTGGAAAACAGTATGATTTATTCCTGTTATGTTCTTTGTTTTATCAAAGGATTCAACAATCATATCTGTTCTTATTTTATACTTTTTCATATCTATTTCATGTGCCACTTTTATCACCTATATATAATATTTCCAAAAATATAATTTTTATTTGATTTTTTTCCTAATCTTTGGTAAAATTAATGTGTTTACAAAAAGTGAGGTGAAAAAGATGCCAAATATTAAAAGTGCTAAAAAACGTGTACGTTCTAATGGAAGAAAAGAAAAGGTAAATACTTATGTTTCTTCTAGTATGAAAACTGCTATTAAAAAGTTTGAAAAAGACGTAAAAAGTGGAAATGTAGAAGCTGCTAGCCTAAGTTTAAATACAGCAATTCAAAGAGTAGATAAAGCTAAGAAAGCTGGATTAGTACATCAAAATAAGGCTGCTCGTGTAAAGTCAAGATTAACTAAATTAAAAAATGCAATGAAGTAATAGAAATTACTTCTTTTTTATGCTAGAATCTATATTAGGTGATAAGATGAAGAAATTTTTTGTACTAGGTATTTTAATGATTGTTGCAGGTGTAACGTTTTTATATAAAGAACCAATTTTAAAAGAATATTATCAGTTTTATGCTAGTAATAAAAAGAATGTTACTATTGAGAAGAATAAATATTATCGTGATTATGATTTCTTATATGTTCAAAATACTGATGATTTTCAACCTCACAATAAACAAGATATTAAAAATATACTTTATACAGTTTTGAATTCTGGTGTTAGTGAATTTAGTTTCTATTGTCCAAAGGATTATGATAATTGTATCTCTGATGTTAAGGAAATTGGAAAAGATCAAATTGCTTTATCAAATATAAATAATTATGTTCATCCTTTTAATAGTTTTAAAAACATATCTACTCAAACTGATAGTTTAGGAAAAGTTAAGATTGAAGTGGAAAAAGCTTATTCTGATGCAGATATTAAATTGGTTAGTGAAGCTGTTAAAAATGTTGAAAAGCAAGTTTTTGATGATACTTTATCAACGAAAGATCAAATAAAGGCTGTACATGACTATATTATAGATAATTCTAAATATGATTCTAATCGTACTGATAATGGTGTTGTTGAATATAAATCTGATTTGGCCTATGGTCCTTTGATTGAAGGATATGGAATATGTGGTGGTTATTCTGATGCGATGGAATTATTTTTAGAAGATATGAATGTTAAGAGTTATAAAATTTCTAGTGAATCACATGTTTGGAATGCAGTTAATTTATATGATGACTGGTATCATTTAGATTTAACTTGGGACGATCCAGTAACTAATACAGGTGTTGACTTGATTGAAGATAAATACTTTATGATATCTACTTCTACTCTTTTAGACCAAGAAAAAACTCAACATAACTTTGATTCTTCAGTTTATTTAGAATTTAAATAGAAAGATTGCTTTGAGGCAGTCTTTTTTATTTTCTAAAATACTATTAGTTCTGCTTTATTTTAAGAATATTTTGTGATAGAATTATAGATACTTATAAGAGGTGATTTTATGGCAGTAGGTATCATCGCAGAATATAATCCATTTCATAATGGACATTTGTATCACTTACAAAAGGTAAAGGAAATGTTTCCAAATGAAGAGATTATTTTGGTTATGAATGGTAACTTTACACAACGTGGTGAACCAGCAATTATTGATAAATGGAAAAGAAGTGAAATAGCTATAGAAGCTTCAATCGATTTAGTAGTAGAACTTCCCTATCCTTTCGCAACACAATCAGCAGATTTCTTTAGTTATGGGGCTGTTACTTTATTAGAAAAATTAAAAGTTGATAAGTTTGTTTTTGGGAGTGAAACTGGCGATATAAGTTTATTAGAAGAAATAGTAAATGCTCAACTATATTGTAAAGATTTTGACCCTCTTGTTAAAATCTATATGAAACTTGGAGAAAACTACCCTACTGCTCTTTCTAAAGCATTAAATGATCTTACTGGGAAGAGTTTAAAATTACCTAATGATCTTTTAGGTATTAGTTATGTTAAAGCAATTAAAAAAAATAATTATAAAATTAAACCTTACTGTATTAAAAGGGAAAATAATTATCATGATAAAAATAATAAAAGTGTAATTACTAGCGCTACTAGTATAAGAGAGGCTTTATTAAATAAGGAAGATATTTCTTTGAGTGTTCCTATATTTGTTAATAAATATTTGAATGATTTATATTTTCAAGAAGATTATTTCAAATTTTTAAAGTACAAAATATTATTAGAAAAAGATTTATCAATATATCAAACTGTAGATGAGGGATTAAGTTCAAAGATAAAAAAAGAAATAGTAGAGGCTACTTCATATAAAGACTTGATTGAAAAACTAAAATCAAGACGTTATACTTATAGTAATCTAAGTAGAATGTTAAATCATATTTTATGTGGTTTTACTAAAGAGATTGCTTTAGAATGTCAGGAAATTGAATATATAAGAGTTTTAGGGTTCAATGAAGTTGGTCAAAGATATTTGAGTAAAGTAAAAAAAGAGGTTGATATACCTATTCTTACAAATTATTCTAAAAATCATAGTAAAATGTTAGAATTGGAATTTCAATCTAGTTGTTGCTACGCATCAACTTTAGATGAAGCAAAAAAGACTGAACTGATAAAAAAAGAATATCAGTATCACCCAAAGTATAAGGAGAAGATGAGTAATGAAAAAAATGGATAATAGAGGACAATTAATAGTAGTTTCTGGACCTAGTGGTGCTGGAAAAGATACAATTGTAAAGGAAGTATTAAAAACAAATAAATCGGCTTGGGAATCTATATCATGTACAAGTAGAAGTCCTAGACCTGGTGAAGTTGATGGACGAGATTACTACTTTTTATCAAGAGAAGAATTTGAACAAAGAATTAAAGAAAAAAAATTTCTAGAATATGCTGAGTATGCTGATAACTATTATGGTACTCCTGTTGATGTTATTCAAGATAAATTAAATCAAGGTATTGATGTTATATTAGTAATTGAAATACAAGGTGCTTTAAAAATTAAAGAAATGTTGGAAGAGACTGTATTTATCTTTATACTTCCTCCTTCTATGAAAGAATTAAAAAGAAGACTTGAAGGAAGAAATACTGAAACAAAAGATAAATTATTAAAAAGATTTCAAACTGCTTATAAAGAATTAAACGAAGTTACAAAATACAATTATGTTGTTATAAATGATGAAGTTGATGTTGCGGCCGCTAAGGTAAATGCAATACTAGCATCAGAAAAATGCAGAGTTGATCGAATCGAGGAAGTTTATTTAAATTCACTTGAAGAGGAAATTCATGAAATATTAAGAGAAGATAAAGAATTTATTAATATCCCTGTTTCTGTAAATAAAGAGAACTAATCTCTTTATTTTTTTGTAAGAAAAAAGAATGATAAAAATCATTCTTAGTCAATAACTTCAATTTTCATTAAGTTTGTTGTTCTGTTTTCAGCAGTGTTAGGGAAACCTCCAGTTAATACGATTACATCTCCCTTGTCTAAATTCATAAAGTCTTTAGCACGTTCAACACTTAAGTTTAATACTTCATCAGTAGAGTTACAAACTTTTAAGTTTTCTCCATAAACTCCCCAATTTAATGCAAGACTTCTAGCTGTTTTCTCATCAGGACATAAAGCTAAGATTGGAGCTTTTGGTTTTAGGTTAGAAATAACTGCTGCAGTTGAACCACTCATAGTAGCTGCACAAATTAATTTTCCACATAAACGATTAGAACTTTCAACTACATTTTCAGCAATTGAAGATTGAACACTTTCTGTACGATCTTTTTTTGAAATATAATCGAAGTTAGCATATCTTTCAGCAACTTCACAAATATCAGCCATAGCTTGTACAGTTTCTACTGGGTGTTTACCAATACTAGTTTCACCACTTAACATAACTGCATCAGTACCATCAAGTACTGCATTAGCTATATCTGAAGTTTCAGCTCTTTTTGGTCTATTGTTATCCATCATAGACTCTAACATTTCAGTAGCAGTAATTGCTATTTTTCCACATTCACGAGCAACATTAATTAGATATTTTTGAGCATGTGGTACTTCTTCACTTGGAATTTCAGTTCCTAGATCTCCACGTGCTACCATGATACCATCTGATACATTTAAGATATCTTTAATGTTATCAATTCCTAATTTACTTTCAATCTTACAAATGATTTTCATATCTTCACGATCATATTCTTTAAGAATTTCTTTAACTTCTAACACATCTTCTTTTGTAGAAACGAATGATAAAGCAAGGAATTCTCCACCATTTTTACAAGCGTAAATAATATCTTCTCTATCAGCATCACTAATAAATGGAATATTTAATGCTTTTCCAGGAACGCTCATACTCTTACGGTTTCCTAATACTCCTCCTGTAATAATTTTACAAGTAACACCTTCAGAATCTTTTTCGATGACTTCAGTTTTCATCTTTGCATTTTCAAATAAAACTGTATCTCCTACTTCTAATGAATCAATAGCATCTGGATGGTTAACAGTAATTCTTTCTTCATTACCTTTAACATCTGCTTTAACTAGTTTTATAGTCTTTCCTTCAACTAGTTCGATTGATTCTCCTTCTAGTACTCCACTACGGAATTCAGGTCCTTTTGTATCCCAAAGAATACCTAGGTTGATACCAGTTTTCTTTCTAACTTCACGAACTGAAGAAGTAGCTTGTTCCCTTTCTTCTATAGTTGCATGAGAAAAGTTAATTCTTGCAACATTCATTCCTGCTAAAGCTAATTTTTCCATAACATCAACTGTGTTAGTAGCAGGTCCAATTGTACAAACAATCTTTGTCTTTTTCATATTTTTTCCTCCTCTAAACGTACTTTATTATTTTATCATAAAATACTAAAAAAAATCAATGATTTCACAGCGAAAACATTGATTAAAACTTAAATTTGACATTTAGGGCAATAATAACTTGAACGCCCATTGATTTTATCCACTTTTAATGTTGTACCACAGGTTGGACATTTGCCATTCTTTTTCCCATGAACTAATAATTCGTTTTGAAAAAGGCCGTGAACACCTTCGCTTGATGTGAAACTTTTAATAGTGGTTCCTCCTAGTTCTATAGCATGATTTAGAACTGTTCTTGTATTTTTGATAATTGAAGTACATTCTTTCATTGTAACTAAGTTTGATTTACGATGTGGTGATATTTTTGAAAGAAATAATATTTCATCATCATAAATATTACCTATTCCAGTGATTATAGATTGGTCAAGCAAACTAGTTTTTATTGGTATGGATTTTGATTTTAATTTATTATATAGATAACTAGCTGTTAGTAGTGAATCATCATATTCGTATCCCATGTCTTTTAGTGGTTTTTCATTTAAGTAATTATCTTTTGAAAGAAGATACATTTTACCAAATTTTCTAACATCGTGAAACCTTAGTTGTTCACCATTATCTAAAGTAAAGAAAACATGTTCATGTTTATTCTTAATATCGTTCGGATGGCGGAAGAAAAATTTACCTTCCATACGAAGATGAATTAACAAAACGTTTTTACTTAGGTGGAAAACAAGCCACTTTCCTCTTGTTGTAATATCATTTATTTTTTGTCCAACTAATTTCTTTTTAAAACTTTCTACATCAGGATATTCTATTATATTATCCCAAAACACTTCAACATCAGTTATTTTTCTTCCTATTAAATTTGGTTTAAGTGCTTTAACAACAGTAATCACTTCTGGTTTTTCTGGCATTATCTCACTTCCCTATTTTGCTTCATACCAATCATTTCCGTATTCAATATCTACCTTAAGTGGTGCCTCTAACGGATATGTATTTTCCATAATATCTCTAACTATTTCAGTAACTTGATCCATTTCATCTTTTTTAACATTAAATACTAATTCATCGTGTACTTGAATTAACATTTTACTTTTTAAGCCAAGTTCTCTAAATTTATCATATATTTCAATCATAGCTTTTTTTAGAATATCTGCTGCTGTACCCTGAATTGGTGTATTTAAAGCTATTCTTTCTCCTCCACTACGTACTAAGTAATTTTTACTTTGCAACTCTTCTATTACACGTTTTCTATTCATTAATGTTTTTACGTAACCGTGTTTATAGGCATTTTGTTTTTCTTCTTCCATATATTCAGATATTCCTGGATATGTTTCCAAATAATTATCCATAAATTCTTTAGCCATTTTGATATTGATTCCCAAATCCTCAGAAAGCCCAAAACTACTTATTCCATATAGAATTCCAAAGTTAACGGCTTTTGCTGTTCTTCTCATATTCTTATCAACTTGATCTATTGGAACATGATAGATATCACTAGCAGTTTTAGTATGTATATCTATATCATTTTTAAAAGCATCTATTAGGTTAGTGGCTTTTGACATAGAGGCAAATACTCTTAATTCAACTTGTGAATAATCACTAGATAGTAAATATGAATCCTCATCTGGTATAAATGCTTTACGAATTAATTTTGAATATTCATCTCTAGCAGGAATGTTTTGTAAATTAGGACTGATACTAGATAGACGGCCAGTCCTTGTAAGGGTTTGAGTGAAAATAGTATGAATTCTACCATCTTCACGCACTTCATTTTTTAAACCAACTGCATAATTAGTATATAATTTTGATAGTGTTCTATACTCAAGAATCTTGTTGACAATAGGATGTAGATCAACTATTTTATCAAGTATTTCCTTACTAGTTGAATACTTATTATCTTTTACTCTTTTAGGGTACCTTATCTCCAATTTAACAAATAAAATTTCACTAAGTTGCTTGGGAGACATTATATTAAATTCTTCTCCTGCCTCGTTATATATATCTTTTTCTAATATACTCATTTTACTTTCTAGTTCTTTAGCAACAGAATCTAAGTATTCGCTATCAACTTTAATACCAGTTATCTCCATATCAGCTAACACTCTAGAAAGTGGCATTTCAATATCTTCAAATAAGTGTAATTCTTCATCTTCTTTTAATTTATTATAAATTTGTTTTTTTATCTCATATATAAATTTAGCCTTGAATCCACAGTTTTGTTTAATAGTATCTATAGATACATCTTTAGGTTTCTTTTGAGTTCCATATATATCTTCATATAACGGAATATTGTAATCAAAGTATTTAGCTAAGAAACTGATATCATCTTTAATAGTATAATTTAGCAAATATGCCGCTATCATCAAATCAAAAACAGTATTTTTTTCTTTAACACCAATCTTGTTAAATAGAACAATATTTCTTTTTAAATCATAAGTATATTTATTATAAATTGTAGAAAATAATTCACTATATTCAGTTACTTTATCTCCAGGAATATAATAAGCTTTACTACCATCATATAGCCCTACACCTATTATTTTTCCTTTATTATAACTCTCAAAATCTGTTTCTACATAATATGAGAATTCTTTATTTTTTGGAAAATCAGTAATATCGGCAAATTCAAATTCATCTTTTGACTGACTATTTATAATAGATGGTTCATCATCATAAACGTTCATCTTTCTTAATAATGAGAAGAACTCTAATTCATGTAATATTCCTAAAAAGCGTTCTTTATCAAAACCTGTATATTCTAGTTCGTTAAGTGTAAAATCTAGAGGTACTTCTCTATAAATAGTTGCGATATCATAACTCATGTATGCATTATCTTTATCAGCTAATAATTTTTCTTTCGTTTTTCCCGAAATATCATCAATATTTTGATAAACTCCATCTAATGTTTTATATTTGCTTAACAAGTTAACAGCTGTTTTTTCACCTATTCCTTTAACCCCAGGAATGTTATCGCTTTTATCACCCATTAAAGCTTTTAAATCAATCATATTGATTGGTTCGATACCACCATATGTATTTTTAAATTCATCTCGTGTCATTCGTATGAAGCCGCTTGTTTTCAATAGTTTAACTTCTACTTCATCACTGATAAGTTGTAGTAAGTCTTTATCACTGCTAATGATTGTTGCGATAAACTCATCTTCTTCATCAACAATCTTTGCTACTGTTCCTATAATATCATCAGCTTCATAATTATCAATTTCGAAATGTTTTATTCCCATAGCATCTAGTACTTCTTTAGCTTTAGGAAACTGTAGTTTTAAATCATTAGGCATCTCTACTCTTCCAGCTTTATACCAATCATATTGATCGTGTCTAAATGTTTTTCCTTTATCAAAGGCAACCAAAATATATGAAGGTTCTTCTTCCTTCATTATTTTGTTCATCATATTTATAAATCCATATAAAGCATTTGTAGGAAATCCTTTTGAATTTCTCATAATAACGCCTTGATATGTTGTTGCATAATAACTTCTAAATAATAAATTATTTCCATCTACTAGTATAACTTTTTTCATTCTCTTCACCTAAAAATAATTATACCATAATTAAGAAAATTTATCTTATTAAATCAAGCTATATTATAATTTCTTTTTTATTTTTGTATAAACCTTTTCATAATAACACTTTCCGCACAGTGGTACATATGAGATATTTTTATTAGTTTGATCTATTTCTACTTCTTCACCACTTGTTGTGAACTTATTATTAATTTTTCTAGCATTAAATTCAGCTGGTTCTCCACAGACACATAAAGAATTAGTATCCATTTTAATAATTTCATCAGCAAGTGATAATAATGCCTTGCTTCCAGAAAATAACTCACCTCGGAAATTAGTTCTTAGACCAAAACAATTGATTGGAATGTTTATTTTTTTATTTATTTTCCATAGCTCTGTTATTTGTTGTTCTGTTAAAAATTGTGCTTCATCAACAATAATGTAGTCTGATTCAATTATTTTATCGATATAGAGCTCCGACAATATCCTCTCCTCCGATTCTAATAAAATATCGACTTTTCTTTTTTGACCTTGTCTGTTAATAATACAATCGTTACCTTTTTCATCTATCTTAGGCTTAATTAATAATACTGTCTTTCCATTTTCTTCTAAATCATGTATTCGTTGGAATATTCTGGTTGTTTTTCCACCTTTCATAGCACTATAATAAAAATTTATTTTTTCATTCATAAAATTACCTCCATTTATTATTTTATTAGAATCTTTACCCAAACAATTATAAATATTTATCTATATAATTGTCAATTGATAGTTGATGTAAAAATCAGCTTTACGATTTCTTTCCGATGGATAAAGAAGAATTAATATTACGAAAATCACTTCTAGAATCCAATTCTTGTACCCTATTACAAACTAGTAGTGTACATAAAACAGCTAATACATAAATAACTGTAATACAAATTCCTCCTTTTACCACTTTCATCATTTCAATCCACTCCTTTCTCAATTACAAATTAATTATATATCATACAATTGTTCGTGTCAATGTACATTTAAAACATTTGTTTGACTTTTTACGTAAAGAATGATAAACTACAATTGTAAAGGAGGTAAATATGGAAAAGTTAACAGATCGACAAGAATACATCCTACAAACATTAAAAAAGTTAATAGCTAAAAATGGTTATCCACCTACTGTAAGAGAAATAGGACAAGAAGCTAATCTTCATTCTCCAGCAACTATTCATTTTCATTTAAAGAAACTAGAAGAAAAAGGATATTTAAAGAAAGTGTCAGGAACAAATAGAACAATAGAACTTCTTGTACCAAATGAATACTTGGAAAAAGAAGATGATGTGGTTGATGTTCCTTTATTAGGAAAAGTTACTGCAGGTACTCCAATAGAAGCTATTGAAACACCAAATGAATACTTCTCTTTACCAGCTAATCTAATTGGTAATAAAAAAGAAGTATTTACTTTAAAAGTTAGTGGTGAATCTATGATCAATGTTGGAATATATGACGGAGATATTTTAATTGTAGAAAAACAATCTACTGCTAAAAATGGTGATACAGTAGTTGCTATGAACAAAGATAATGAAGCTACTGTTAAAACGTTCTATAAAGAAAATGGATATTTTAGATTACAACCAGAAAATGATACAATGGATCCAATTATATTAGATGAGGTTACTATTTTGGGTAAAGCTATTGGTTTATATAGAAAATTTTAAAGTCTTTTAGACTTTTTTTAGTGCAATAAAAAACTACTAACATAGTTAGTAGAAAAACATAAGTTTTATTATTCCATATTTTCTAATTTTAATAACATATTAGAAGCAGTGTCTTTTGCCATTTCTTTTATATCTTCCATATAATCAGGATTTTTCTTTTTATACATCATAAAAGCGGCTCCTCCTGCACTCATTAAAGCTCCCATCATAAGCATTCTCTTTGTATTCTTTTTCATAATTATAATCACCTCTTTAGAAAATATGTGGTACAAGTGTACCATTTTTATTATCTGTTGTTATTCTCCATTTATACCAGAAATTAAAAAATCTTTGATTCCTGTTCTTCTAATATCATTTTTATTATTAGCTACCGCAAGTTCTAATGCCTTATATTCTCCAATTAAATAAAGTTTTGTTTTACTTCTGGTGATTCCTGTGTATATAAGTTTTCTATATAACATTTTCTTATAATCTCTAGTAAGTGGAATTACTACAATATCAAATTCACTACCTTGAGACTTATGAATACTAATTGCGTAGGCTAGTTTAAATTTATAAAAATTAGCTGGTGTATATTTAACAATATTGTTATCAAAATCTATATAAATTTCTTTGTTAGGTCTTGTGACAATTCTAGTAATGATACCTATATCGCCATTATAAACATTATCATCTGGCATATTTGTAAGTTGAATTACTTTGTCACCTTCTCTATAGGTAACTTCACCTACTTTTATTTCTGCTTTTTTTGCTTCTTTTTTATTAAATATTTTTTGCACATTTTGATTTATCAAGTCTATTCCATTTTGTGTCTTATACATTGGAGCTAATATTTGAAAATTTTTATAAGAATAGTCTTTATAAGTAGATGATACATCACAAATGTAATTCATAATCTCAGAACTATCGCATTCAATAAAAGTTAAATCATCACTTTCATTAAATAGATCTTTACATAATGAATCGTTACGTATATCTGATGATAATGTTATAATATTAGAATCCGCTCCTTGACGATACAATTCTTTTAGTTCTATAACTGGTAGGACATTGGAGCAAATAAAATCATGTAAAAGTTGTCCTGGGCCAACACTAGGTAATTGATCATAATCGCCAACTAATATTATTTTAGTATTAACACTTAAACCTCTTAATAAATTGCTGAATAAATAAGTATCTATCATACTAGCTTCATCAACTAAAACAAATTCAACCTTACTTTTATTATACTCATTTACTTGAAAAGTATCATTATCTTTATTCCATTTTAAAAAGCGATGAATAGTAGATGCTTTAAGTAAAGTTGTTTCACTCATTCTTTTTGCTGCTCTACCTGTTGGTGCTAGAAGTGCAACTTTATCTTGAAGTTTTTCATAACTTAGTTTGTTAACGTCTTTATAAAGCTCTAGTATCGCTTTAATAATTGTGGTCTTTCCTGTTCCAGGTCCACCAGTAATTATTAAAATGTTCTTGTAAAAAGATTCTTCTATTGCTTTTCTTTGATCTTTATTATAGGTAATTCTAAAGTAATCTTCTAGTTTTGTTATTCTAGAATCTAGATCTTTACAAACATTATCTTTAGCGTGATTTAGAATTTGGAAACGTTTTACAATTAATGTTTCAGCTTCATACATTTCCATTACATAGTAGTTATCTTGGTATTTTTTTATTTTTAAGTTTAATATTAGTTCATTAACTCTTTCTTGAAAAATATCTTTAGTAATTCTAACACCAAGAACACGCGTCAGATACGAATATATCTCATCTAGACTAAAATAACAATGTCCTAAAGTATTAGATAACTCTCTCATTATGTATAAAATAGATGCATCAATTCTTCTTTCATCATCAGGTTTTATACCGATTTTTTTGGAGATTGAATCAATTTTTTTATATGTCATTTCATAAACATCTTCAATTAACATATAAATATCTTCTTCTACAACTGAGATTGTTTTTTCTTTATAGTAATTGTAAACAATCATACTATCTTTAGTTGAAAATCCTAAGTTGTTCAAGTATAGGATCGTTTCATAGCTTGATTCATACTCCATTAATTTATCATGTAAAGTTTTAGCATTTTTCTCTGTGATAGTTGGAATTAATACTAAATTAGATGGATTTTCTAGAATAATAGAAAATGTATCTTTACCTAGAACATCAACAATTCTTTTAGCCTTTGCTTCACCTATTCCTTTAAATAATCCTCCTGATAAAAACTCAACTATTGAGTCTTTTTCTTCTGGCATTAATCTATCGTAGTGTTCTACTAAAAACTGTTCTCCATATTTTGGGTGATTCACTAATTTACCATAAAATTTATAAGTATCAACTTCATTTAATTCATGAAAATATCCAGTAAAGGTAATAGTACGGTTAATGTATATATCAAGTTCTTCATCGTTTGTTTCAGAAACTTTAAATATACCAATAATATAGCCTGAATCACTAGTAAATATACTTTTTCTATATTGTCCCTTAATATATACTTCTTCCATACTGCCTCCTATTTTATTTTGCCAATACAATATGGATATGAGATATCAGTAATTAAGACATCATAAAACTTATTATGTTCTAATTTACCTTTTATCTTAACATTTAGGAAATTTCCTGTATGTCCATAACTGTAACCATCTTTATATTGTTCTATTAAAACACTTTCACTTTTTCCAATGAATTTAGAAAAATAATTGTTCTCTAACTCTTTAGAAACCTCAAGTAGTTTTCTAGATCTTTTCTTTTTTTCTTCATTTGATAAATGATTTGGTAATTCTTCTGCTTTTGTACCATTTCTTAAAGAGAAAGGAAAAACATGTATTTTGGCAAAACCAATTTTCTTACAAGTTTCTATTGTTTTTTCAAACAATTTTTCATCTTCACCTGGGAAACCTACAATTACATCTGTTGTTATAGAAATCATAGGTCTAATCTTTCTTATCTGTTCTATCTTTTTAAAGTAATAATCTAAATCATATTTCCTATTCATAAGTTTTAGTATTTCATCACTACCTGCTTGCATAGGGATATGTAGGTGATCTACAATTACATCATTGTCTTTAATAATAGAAAGCACTCTGTCATTTAATTCTGTTATTTCAATAGAAGAAATGCGTAGTCTTTTTAACCCTTCGATTTTTACTACTTCACTAAGTAAATCGGCAAAGTCATAATCTTTGTCATAACCATAGTTTCCTGTATGAATACCTGTTAAGACAACTTCTTGATACCCGTTTGATACTAAGTCATTAATTTCAGATATAACTTTATCTTTATCTTTACTACGACACTTACCACGTACGAAAGGAATGATGCAGTAACTACAAAAGTTGTCACAGCCATCTTGTATTTTTACAAAAGCACGCGTTCTTCCTGGAAATTCTTTAATATACATGTCTTCAAACTCTGTAAATCTATTAGAATATAGATCCTTGATTATATTTTTCTTTTCAAAGTATTGATGAATTAACTCTACTATTTTAGATTTATCTTTATTACCAATAACAATGTCAAGTCCTGGTATTTGATAATTTTTATTAGCTTCAATAAAACAGCCCATTGCGACTACACAAGCATCGGGATTATTTCTAATAGCTTGTCTTATCATCTTACGTGACTTGATATCTGAAGTGTTGGTAACTGTACATGTATTAATAATATAAACATCACAAACATCATGAAAGTCACATATTTCAAAACCATTGCTTTTTAATAAATTGGCAACAAACTCACTTTCATACATATTAACTTTACAACCTAATGTTAAAATTCCTACTTTCATACTACTTCCTCATTTCTAGCTAACATTATATCATTTTAAGCTTGAAGTGTAAATCAAACATTTATAAATATATATACTTATCTTTTTGTTTATTATTAGTTTTTTTCTATAAAACACATAAAAACAAATAAGATTTTTTCTTATTTGTTAATATTTCTTATTATAAATTTTATTTATCTTCGTTTTTTTCAGTGAATTTATCAAATTTGGTAATGGTAGAGTCTTCTAAATTAGTTTTATTTAAAGATTCTATCAGTTTCTTTTGTTCACGAGATAATTTCTTTGGTGTTATTACTTTTAATATGATATACATATTACCTTTTGTTCTATGGTATTTATTATCAATTCCTTTACCTCTTATTCTTTGTTTATCACCTGAATCACTACCAGCTGGAATTGTTAATTTAACGTTACCATAAAGAGTTGGAATTGTTTTTTTACAACCTAGGATTGCTTCTGTTATAGTTATTGGAACTTCTAGGTAAATATCATCACCGTCTCTTACAAAGTATTCATGTGAAGACACTACAAATTCTAAATATAAATCTCCGTTTGGTCCCCCATTTGAACCTGGATTACCTTTTCCAGATACTCTTAGACGGTCTCCATTATCAATACCGGCAGGGATATTTACAGTAATAGTTTTGTTCTTTTTTATTTTTCCTTTACCGTGACAAGTACTACATTTTTTATCATATGTTTTTCCTGTTCCGTTACAATATGAACAAGTTGTTTTAGAAACAAATGATCCTAAGATTGTATGTTGTTCAGTTGTTACAGTACCACTACCGTGACAATGATCACAAGTATGTTCTCCATGTCCACCACGGCCATCACAATCATCACAATCTTCTACAACATCAAGATTAACATCACGACTTGAACCAAATACAGCTTCTTCAAAACTGATTTCAAAATGCATCAATAAATCTGAACCACGAACTGCTCTGTTTCGTCCAGCTGTTGATCCACCAAATCCAGAGAATCCTCCACCAAAGATGTTATCAAATATATCACCAAAGTCAAAGTCACCGGCATCGAATCCTGCTCCACCAAATCCAGAAAAACCAGATCCAGCAGCACCAGATACTCCAGCATGACCATATTGATCATACATTTTACGTTTTTGTTCATCGGATAGTACTTCATATGCTTCTTGTACTTCTTTAAATTTTTCTTCTGCATTTGGATTATCTTTATTTAAATCTGGATGGTATTTTTTTGCTAACTTCCTAAAAGCACTTTTTATCTCTTGAGCTGTTGCACTTTTAGAGACACCTAATACTTCATAATAGTCTCTTTTGTCAGCCATTTATATCACTTCCTTTTTACTTCTTGATATATTTTAGAAAACTCCGTAATATATTCATTAAATTTATCCATAGCTTTATCAATAACTTCTTTTTTAGATAAATCTATATCCATTATTTTTAACTCATCTAGTGGATCCATACTTCCTCCACTACTTAAGAATTCTATATATTTATCGACAAATCCAGCTTCATTTATTATCTTATCTGCAATTACAGTAGATGCAGCTAAGCTAGTAGCGTATTTATATACATAAAATCCATAATAGAAATGAGGGATTCTTTCCCACTCATACTTAATTAAATCATCAACTACAACATGATCTTTAAAGTATTTTTTACATAAATTATAATATTTATCTTCTAGGAATTCATGTGTTAAAGCTTGATTATTCTCTCTAGCACTATAAACTTCCTTTTCAAATTCTGCAAACATAGTTTGACGTACAATTGTAGCATAATATAAACTCATTAAATTATCTAAGATAGTTAGTTTTTCTAAATTATCAGTACTATTTTCTAATAAATAATGATTTAATAACAATTCATTAGTAGTAGATGCTACTTCAGCAACAAATATTTTATAATCTGCATATATTCTATCATTATTTAGTTTAGAATAATAAGAATGCATTGAGTGACCTAACTCGTGAGCAAGAGTTGATACGTCAGTTAATTTATTTTCATAGTTTAGTAAGACATATGGAGCAGTGTCGTATGTACCTGCTGAATAAGCTCCTCCTCTTTTTCCTTTGTTGTTATAAACATCTATCCAAGAATTATCAAAAGCTTCATTTAATTTTGATATATAGTCATCACCTAAAATAGATAATGCATTTAAAACTAGTTTCTTTGCATCTTCATAAGAATATTCTTTGTCATAGTCACTTATTAAAGATGTATAAGTATCATATCTATGTAATTCATCTAAACCCAATACATTTTTTATTGTACTAAAGTAGTTATTAATTACATCATCCCTTTCAGATACACTTTTTATTAAATTATCATAAACAGAGATATCAATTTTATCTGGATATAAATATCTTTCAATAGTAGATGAATAACCTCTAGCTTTAGTTACTGCTACATCACTATTTATATGACCAGAGTAAATAGATGTGATTGTGTTTTTATATTTAGCATATGTAGAAAATAAGGTATCAAATGCATCTTTTCTTACTCTTCTATCTTGCGATCTAATAAATGTAGTAAAGTTACTTTCTGTTAACTCTACCAAGTTTCCTTCCTCATCTTTAATAGATGGAAATGTCATATCTGTATCTGTTAGGCTTGTATATGATGAGTCTGAAGCAGTTAATGCATTACTCATCAACGATAGCATTTCTTCACCTTTTTGATCTAAGACGTGATCTTTAAAACGGAATAATTCATTAAAATACCTTTGATATTTTTTTAGTGATTCCTCATTTAAGTATGATTTAATAACTTCTTCATCTGTTTTATATAAAAGTGGTAAGAAGAAAGATGTTTTTAAAGAGTAATTATTAGAAACATCATCTATTTCTTGAACCATCTTTTGATAAGTAGCAACGGTTGTATCTTCGTCATGATGCCTATATGCATATGTAAATAGTTTATTGAAAAGGCTATCTACTTCATCTTCTAAATTAAGATATGATTCTAGTGTTTCTTTACTTTCAAAAACATTAACCTCATACTTTGAAAATTCTTCAATCTTATCTTTTAATATATCTAAATCTTTGTAAAAATCATCATTAGTTTTGTAAATTTTTGTTAAATCCCATTTATATTTATCATCAATACTACTTCTTGTACGTTGTTTTTGCATAATTTCTCCTATCTATATTTATTATTTAACAAAGCAAAGTTCTAGAATACTAGAACTTTTACTTCTTTTATTTTTCTTCGTAATCTGCATCTTTAACGTCTGAATCTTTTTTATCGTTGCTATCTTCAGTAGTATTTGTATCTGCTTGTTCTGCTCTTTCTTTGTTTACTTGTTCATAAACTTTAGCTGCAAGCCCCATTGCTTTTTCACTTAATTTATCTTTCTTAGATTTTATATCTTCTATATCATCTTTTTCTAGAGATTCTTTTAAGTCTTTGATTAGTCCTTCAACTTCCTCTTTTTCTTTGCTATCAACTTTATCTCCAAGATCTTTTAGTGATTTTTCAGTTTGGAATACCATTTGTTCAGCTTCATTTCTTACTTCAGCAGCTTCTTTTTTCTTTTCATCTGCTTCTTTATTTTCTTCAGCTTCTTTTCTCATTTTTTCTACTTCTTCATCAGTTAAGTTAGTAGATGAAGTAATTGTGATAGATTGTTCTTTGTTAGTTCCAAGATCTTTTGCTGTAACATTTACAATACCGTTTGCATCAATATCGAATTTAACTTCAATTTGAGGTACTCCTCTTGGTGCAGGTGGGATATTTGTAAGTTGGAATCTACCAAGTGTTTTGTTATCTGCAGCCATTGGACGTTCACCTTGTAATACATGAACATCTACAGCTGGTTGATTATCTGCAGCAGTTGAGAATACTTCACTCTTAGATGTTGGAATTGTTGTATTTCTAGGAATTAATGTTGTCATAACTCCACCTAAAGTTTCAAGTCCAAGTGATAATGGTGTAACATCAAGTAATACGATATCACTAACATCTCCAGTTAAGACACCACCTTGAATTGCAGCACCCATTGCTACTACTTCATCTGGATTAACTTCACGTGATGGTTCTTTTCCTAATTCTTTACTAATTAAGTCATATACCATTGGTACACGAGTAGATCCACCAACGAAGATAACTTTATCAATGTCTTCTTTCTTCATCTTAGCATCTTTTAATGCTTTATGAACTGGTTCTAGAGTAGATTCTACTAAATCACGAATTAAATCTTCAAATTTAGCACGTGTTAATGTTACGTCTAAGTGAACTGGTTCTCCGTCATCACCTTTAGCAATAAATGGTGCTGAAATTTGTGTAGATACTACACCAGATAAGTCTTTCTTAGCTTTTTCTGCTGACTCTTTAAGTCTTTGCATTGCCATTTTATCTTTTGATAAGTCAATTCCATGTTCCTTTTTGAATTCAGAAACTAAGTAGTTGATAATTGCTTCATCGAAATCATCTCCACCTAAGTGGTTGTTACCATTTGTTGATTTAACTTCAAATACACCATCACCAAGTTCTAGAATAGAAACATCGAATGTACCTCCACCTAAGTCATATACTAAGATAGTTTGTCCATCTTCTTTATCTAGACCATATGCAAGTGCTGCTGCTGTAGGTTCATTGATAATTCTTTCAACTTCAAGTCCGGCAATTTTACCTGCGTTTTTAGTTGCTTGTCTTTGACTATCATTGAAGTATGCTGGAACTGTAATTACAGCTTTGTCTACTTTTTCTCCTAAATAGCTTTCTGCATAATCTTTTAAGTATGAAAGAATCATAGCTGATACTTCTTCTGGAGTATATTCTTTTCCTTCAGCTTCTACTTTCTTACTTGTACCCATTAATCTTTTAATAGATGAAATTGTATTTGGGTTAGTTAATGCTTGACGTTTTGCAGCATCACCAACTATTCTTTCTCCTTTTTTAAAAGCTACAACAGATGGAGTTGTTCTACCTCCTTCTGGGTTTGGAATTACTTTTGGTGCACCAGCCTCTAATACTGATACACATGAATTTGTTGTACCTAAATCTATACCTATAATTTTTGACATAATTTATCTCTCCTTCACTAATCTTTTTTATTTATTTTTACTGAGGCAGGACGAATAACCCTGTCTTTTAATTTATAACCTTTTAATAAAACTTCTAAGACAACATCGTCATCTTTTTCATTATCACAATCTGTCATTAGAGCTTCTTCTTCCATAGAATTAAAAGGTTCTCCAATATTATTTATTTCTTCTACTCCAAATTTTTTTAATGCTTCCCAAAGGGACGTTTTCATCATTTTAAATCCTGTTAAGAACTTTTTCATCTCATCAGTTAATTTATCTTCATTCTGAGAAGTAGCTCTTTCAAAATTATCTAATATTGGAATAATTTCAGAAATTAAATCCTGATTACAATATTTTTTATAGCTAGCAAACTCATCATCTTTTCTTTTTCTATAGTTAATTAGTTCAGCTTGTGTATACTTTACTTTTTCTTCTAATTCACTAACTTCTTTTTTTAATTTATCATTTTCTTCTTGTAATTTATTATGTTTATTATGCTTTTTTTCATGTTCCTTGCATTTACATTCTTCTTTGCAACAATCATGCTTTTCAGCTTTTTGTTCAACTTTTTTTTCTTTTTTCTCTTCTGTTTTTTCCATACGCTCTCCTTCACCTCTAGTCAGATTTTTCTATGTTTTCTTTTAAAAATTCTAACATAGAAACAACTCTTTCATAGTCCATTCTTTTAGGACCTACGATTGCTAAAGTGCTCTCTTCATTATTATTATTCTTAAATGTTGTTTTTATTACGGTAACATCTTCATCTATATTGCTTTCGCTACCGATGTAGACTTTAATGTTTCTATCTTCATCTTCTTGAATTTCACGTAGTGTTTCTTTATCATCAAGTTTTTCATAAATATTTTTAATCTTATCAACATTACTAAATTCAGGTTGATTTAAGAATTTTGTTCTTCCAACTATATTGACATCATCAGTAGCAAAATCACTGAACACAGTATAAAAAGCATTGTATAGTTGCTCATGTTGAGCTACATATTTACCTATAATTGGTTTAACTTCGTACTCTAGCTTTTGACTTACTTCGTCAATTGGAGTACCAACTATTAAAGAATTTATTAAACTAACAGTTTTTTGAATCTCATCAAGAGATACATGATTTAATTTAATCTCTTTATGTTCTACATGACCTTTATCTGTAACAACAATAACAATCATACTATTTTCATTCATTGGAACAACTTCAATCTTTTTTAACAGGTTATCATGTGATCTTGTTCCTAACGAAATAGTAGCATAGTTAGTCATATCTGATATAACTTGCAAGCTTTTACTAATACAATCTGCTAAAGGAAGTTGTTGATTACGGAAAATAATTTGTAATTTTAACATATCTTCAGCATTCATCTTTTTTAATTCCATTAGGTGATCAACATAGTATCTATAACCAGCTTCACTTGGAACTCTTCCAGATGATGTATGTGTTTTTTCTAAAAGACCTGCTTCTTCTAAATCAGACATTTCATTTCTAACCGTTGCACTAGAACATTTTAGTTTTTTACATATACTATTTGAACTAATTGGTTTTGCTAGTTTTACATAATGTTCAACTATTAACTTTAAAATATTTTCTTGTCTTTTAGTTAACATTATCATCCCTCCTAGCACTATATATTTATGAGTGCTAATATAATTGTATGACAAAAGTTAGCACTTGTCAATAATATTTGCTAACTTTTTTTCGACATATTTAATTTTTGCTTTTTTGGAAAATTTTAATTCACTAGTTTTCTTTATAAACTCACTTATTATTAAAGGTATATAAAGAAAAAAAGAAGAATTAAGCTTCTTCTTTTGCAATAACAGTTTGTTTTTTGTAACTACCACATTTTTTACAAACTCTATGAGGTTTAATCATTTCTCCACAAGTAGGGCATTTTGTCATACCAGGAGCAGTCATAGCTTTATGAGCTTGTCTTGTTCTTTTTCTAGTTTTTGAAACTTTACGAAATGGTACAGCAAACATTTGAATATCTAACTTCATTATAATATCACTCCTTTTTATCAAAATTTTTTAATAAATCATGAAAAGGATTATTTTCTAAGGAAACCTCATCCTCACTCATTAATTTCCATCCATCCCCATGAAATTCACTGAGATTCGTAACCTTAGTAAACTTTAAGGGAACCTCTAGTACAATATTTTCCCACAAAAACTCGAATAAATCAAGTCTATTTTCATCATTTATCAAGTTTTCTTCAATATAATCATCATATTGGAATGAAAATGGATACTCTACTTCATCAAGTGAAACATCATCTAAAATTATCATAGTACCTGATGCTTCAATTTCTGCATATAATTTTTCTTCAACATTATAGTGGATTTTCCCTTCTACTTTTATATTATCTAATTTTCTTACTTTGGTATTAGAAAAATAAGTATTAGGAATATTAAATGTATCATTAATAACATATGAATCTTTTAAATTAAAATCTATATACATATATTACTTGCTCCTATTCTGATAGTTTTTTATAAATTCATCTCTATATTCTAATATATTATCATTTTTAATAGCTTCACGTAAATCTTCTGTTAGTTTTATTAAAAATCTAATATTATGAATTGATAGTAATGAACCACCTAGGCTTTCTCCAACGGATATTAAGTGTCTAATATATCCTTTTGTATAGTTTTTACAGCAGTAGCAATCACACCCTTCTTCAATAGGAGTGAAATCTTCTATGAACTTCGCATTATTTAAGTTTATTTTGCCATGATGAGTAAAAGCTTGACCATGTCTTGCGATACGAGTTGGTAGAACACAATCAAAAATATCAACTCCTCTAATTACGCCTTCAATGATATCTATAGGATCACCTATTCCCATCAAATATCTAACTTTGTCTTTTGGTAAATATGGTATTGAGTAATCAATTGCTTTATACATATCTTCTTTAGATTCACCATCATTAGCTACTCCTCCAATACTATATCCATCAAAATTCATCTTTACTGTTTCAGTTGCAGAGAATTTTCTCAAATCCTCATATGGACCACCTTGAACAATTCCAAATAAAGATTGATTAGGATTGGAATGAACTTTTTTACCACGTTCAGCCCATCTTAGGGTTCTTTCAATACTATTTTTTAAGTATTCATGTGAAGCACTTGCAGGAGGACATTCATCAAAACTCATTGCTATATCACTATCTAATTTATTTTGAATTTGAATAGATTTTTCTGGAGTTAAAAATAATTTTTTACCATCAATATGACTTTTAAAATGAACTCCCTCTTCTGTTATATCTTTTTCTTTATTTTTGGCAAGGGAAAACACTTGGAAACCGCCACTATCTGTTAATATAGGTCCATCATAATTCATAAATTTATGAAGTCCACCAGCATGATCGATAACATCTTCTCCCGGTCTTAACCATAAATGATATGTATTAGATAGAATAATACCAGAATTACAAGTTTTTACTTGGTCGACTGTAAGACCTTTCACTGCTGCCCTTGTACCAACTGGCATAAACATTGGTGTTTCGCAAACACCATAGTTTGTTTCTAGTGTTCCTAGTCTTGCTTTTGTATTTTTTTCTTCTTTTAATAAGTTATATTTTATTTTCATATATGCACCTCAATTTTATTAAAACTATTTTATAAACATTGCATCTCCAAATGAGAAGAATCTGTATTTTTCTTTTACAGCTATATTATAAGCATTTAGAATATTATCTTTTCCTGCTAAAGCAGAAACAAGCATTACAAGTGTAGACTTTGGTAGGTGGAAATTTGTTATTAATCTATCTACTGCCTTAAATTTATATCCAGGATATATAAATATATCTGTCCAACCACTGCACTCTCTAAATTCACCATATTTCGTCATAACAGTTTCTAAAACTCTTGTACTCGTTGTACCAACACTTACTATTTTTTTATGGTTTTCTTTTGTCTTTTTTAAGGCTTCTGCAACTTTTTTAGTCATATGATAGTATTCACTATGCATTTTATGTTTAGTTACATCAGAAACACTAACAGGTCTAAATGTACCAAGTCCTACATGAAGGGTAACGTAACATATATTAATTCCTTTATCTTCTATTTTTTTTAAAAGATCTTTTGTAAAATGTAGTCCTGCGGTTGGTGCTGCGGCACTTCCTACTTCTTTAGCATACACAGTTTGATATCTAGATTGATCATTTAGTTTTTCATGAATATATGGTGGTAATGGCATAGTTCCTAATTTATCTAATATTTCATATAAAATACCATCATATATTAATGTAAAGTGTCTAATGCCATCATCTAATTCTTTGATACATTTTGCTTTTAACAAGCCATCACCAAAGCTAACAACTGTACCAACTTTTATTCTACGTGCAGGTTTAGTTAGGCATTCCCAATCGTCTTTTTCAATATTTTTTAAGAGTAATATTTCTATTACGGCTTTTGTTTCTTCTTTTTCTCCGATTAATCTTGCTGGCAAAACTTTGGTATCATTTAAAACAAGAGTATCACCTTTTTCTAAGTAATCTATAATATCTGTAAAATGTTTATGTTCTACTTCTCCTGTTTTTTTATCTAAAACCATTAGTCTTGATGAATCTCTTTTTTCAAGTGGTGTTTGGGCAATTAATTCCTCGGGTAAATTATAATCAAAATCATCTGTTTTCATACTATCAACTTCTTTCTATAAAGTAAAACCTGTTTCTTTAACGAACTCTTCAAATGTATCTTCAAACTTTATCTTGGCTACTTCATCATCCAACTCTTTAACTGATCTATCATGAATAAACTTTTGCATTTGTTGTTGTTCGTTTAAAGGATATTTCCATTCTGTTAATTCTAAATATTTTAATCTTCTATCGTTTCTTGGTGTCTTTTTACATATTTCATGTAATGTTTCGGGCGTATACATTTCAAAACATTGTCTTTGATATTCAATAACGCCTATAGAACTATAACATGAAAGTAGAGCTATTTCTTCATTTGTTAGGCTTTCTGTTTTTTCTTGATATTGGTCCATTAATATTGCTGCCGATAAAATAGAAGCTAACTTTTGAAATTCTGTATATTCGTTATAAATAAGATTTGCAACTTTCATGAATCGATCATTATGTTCTAAATTTATAAGTGAAGGAACTGCTTCATCTAAGCAATTATAATATATTGTATAAGCATCATTTTTTTCTATACTATTTTTAATGATTCCACTAAGTTCTTGATAATTAAGTTTTTGTTTCATAATAACTACCTATCGTTACGATTTCTTCCTAAGATTTGATATCCGTAGTCAGTGACTATTCTTCCTCTACTTGTTCTTTTTAAAAAGCCTTGTTGTAGTAGATATGGTTCATAAACATCTTCAATTGTGGTTGCTTCTTCTCCAATTGAACTACTAATAGCATCTATTCCCACTGGTCCACCATTAAATTTATCAATAATAGTTAAAAGTAGATCTCTATCTGTACTATCTAGACCATTTTTATCTACTTTTAATCTTTCAAGCGCAATTTCTGTTATTTCTTTATCGATAACACCGTTTCCTAGGACATTGGCAAAATCACGTACTCTTTTTAAAAGTCTATTGGCAATTCTTGGTGTTCCCCTACTTCTACTGGCAAGTTCAACTGCAGCCTCTTTATCTATCTCTGTTCCTAGAACTCTTGCGGTTCTTTCAATAATTTGAGTTAATTCAGGTACTGTATAGAACTGTAGTTTTGAAACAATTCCGAATCTATCTCTTAATGGAGAAGTTAAATCTCCTGACCTAGTTGTTGCTCCAACCAAGGTAAATGGTGGCAAATCTATTTTTATATTTCTACTATTTCCATCGCTACCAATAATAATATCTAGTGTAAAGTCTTCCATTGCAGGATATAGTATTTCTTCAATAAATTTAGGCATTCTGTGAATTTCATCAATAAATAATACATCACCAGGTTCTAGTGTAGATAAAACAGCTGCCAAATCGCCTGATTTTTCTATACTTGGACCACTTGCTGTTTTAATATTAGTTCCCATTTCATTAGCAATTATATAAGCAAGAGTAGTTTTTCCAAGTCCAGGAGGACCATATAGTAAAACATGATCTAAGGCTTCTTTACGCATTTTAGCAGCTTCAATAAAGACTTTGATATTTTCTTTTACTTCAGTTTGTCCAATGTACTCATCTAAAATCTCTGGTCGAATAGAATTATCTAGAATTCCATCGTCTTTTACCTCTACATTTCTAACGACACTTTCTTCCATTATTACCCCTCCTACTATCTAAAACATAATAGTTACTATTACATCTTTTACTTATTTCAACTCTAAAAATACTATCCATAAATTTTTCTCTATCTATAATATAAGATTTATCATTGATAGCCATAAGTAAAGATGTATACAAGTATTCTTGTATATCATTTTGAAAATCATAAATATTATTATTCATTTCATGAATTTGATAAATACCATGTATTAATTTTTTATACTTCGTCGATGGTATATCAACGGTTACTTTCCATTCACTATTTGCAGTCCAAAAGAACTCTAAGCTACTTTCAAAAGCTCTTTGTTCTAAGACATCACTTATTTTTGTTACTTTTTTCATAAATTTATTTTAAGAGTAATTTTAAAGATTCTTTGACTTGAGATTCTATTGGAAGAGTACTATCAACTTTTGAAACAACTGTTTTTATTTCTTTTTCTTTATAACCTAGTCCTTTTAGTACCTCAATTAATTCATCTTTATTATCTTCTTCTATATTATTAGCAATTACTCCTAGTTTTCCTTTCAAATCTAAAATCATTTGTTTTGCAAGTTTATCACCAATCTTAGGAAACTTTTTTAAATATAATACATTTTCTCTTTCGATTGCGTCCATTATACCTTCTGGTGTTGCGGCTGCTAAAATGGGAAGTGCCATCTTACAACCTAGTCCTTTTACTCCGATAAGTTTAAGAAATAGGTTTTTTTCGTCTTTATTTTGGAATCCAAATAAGCTATTATCATCTTCTTTAATTTGTTGATAAGTAAAAATTTTATATTCTTTGTTTTCTTGATATGAATATGGATTTGGAACATAAATGATATATCCTATTCCATTGTTTTCAATAACTACATGGTCATATTCAACGCTTGCAATTTTACCTGTTATATAATCATACATAGTATCTTCCTCCTTTTTATATTCTATCATTAATACAAACATTTGTACAGAAAAAAAGAACCTATCAGTTCTTTAATTACTACTTAGATTAACACTGTCTACTATTATTTTTCCGTGGTAATGTTTTCCTAAGACATTATTAGAAGCATTTTCTTTAATCCACATTCTAATATCATAGTTAGCTTGTGACTGTGATGCAATAACACCTTCAGCAACAACATAATCATTAGAATCCTTATCACTTAATAAGAAACTATTATCATTACCTACTTTTACTTTTATATCAGAAAAATCAAGTAAATTATTCTGACAACCATCTTTCTCAATCATATCTGTATCATTTACTATTCTTATTTTATATGATGCATCTAAGGTTCCTGTATTAGTGATAGTGAATGTATAAGGTTTTTCTTTAGCTCCTTCTTCATCAGATTCCGGATAAGCTCCATTTAGATTGATTACATTTCCATCTTTATTTTCACTAAAGTCTATCTTTAATGTACCTACTGTAATTGTATTATAATTTTCAGATTTAACTGTTGTTGAAAATATAGCGTAAGCTGTAGATATCATTAACATTAAAACTAAAAATATAGAAAATATAATCCATTTTATTTCCCTAGACATTATTTTTGATAAGTAACCTTTTGGATTTTCATTTTTTTCTTTTTTATGATAATTATTAATTTTAATTTTTCTTCTATTTCTATTTGCCATTTTATCACTTACCTTACTATACTTATAGCATCATTATAACATAAAAAGAATATCCAGTATAGATATTCTTTTAGTTTTTTTGACTAATAATTAATGACTCAATGGCTACTGACTGATCTATTTTACCTGTTTTTATTTTTAAATCTATATCAGCTAAAAGATGAGTGAATTCATAGATATCCTTATTTGAATATAAAACTCCATACTCTGCCATCTTTTTTATTTGATATGTTGATTTAACGCCTAGGGAACTTGCAATTCCTTGATTAGATAATCCTCTGTTTTTTAGAATCTTTACTTGGTGAATTAATCTAATCTGAGATGCTAGTAAACCTATTATAGAATAGACATCCATTTGATATTTTTTTAATTTTTCATAATCTTGTAGGGCTTTTCTTTTATCTTTACTAATAATTGAATTAGTCATTGAATATAGAACTTCACTTGAATCTCCTAATTTTTCAACAACTAATAGATCAATATCTTCTCTGCTAATTTTTTTTGTATCAAATCTATATATTTGTAATTTATCGCATTCACTATCTAATTTAGTAATATCTTCTTTACATAAATCAATTAAATGGTTAATATCACTTGTACTAATCTCATATCCAGATAGTTTTTCTTTTACAAATTTTTCTGGATTCATTTCAATTTTTAGGTACTCTATATTTTTATTTTTCTTGATATTTTTGATAAAAGTAAGTCTACTATCTAGTTTATTACTAGTTATAATTAAAAGATTGTCTGGATTAGAATTATCAATGTATTTTTGTAAGTGGTTTAGCTCTTTTTCACTTGCATTTAGAAAAGCATTTCTAATAATTATTATTTTTTTATCACTTAGAAATGAATATGTATCTAAATCTTCTAGGGCAAGTTCCAGACTAGATTCTTCTAAATCATAAGTAGCCTGGTATTGTCCTTCAAAGCCTTGTTTTTTTATTATTTCAGTTATTTTTTTTGACAGAGCTAAGTCATCACTACATTCTAATAAATAATTACTCTGCATTTTCTAATTCTTTCTCGATGTCATCAAATATTTGATCTAAACATTCAATAGTTTTTCCACCACCTTGAGCAAAAGTAGGACTTCCTCCTCCATTACCACCTGCTATAGTTGATGCTTCTTTGACAATGAATCCAGCATTAACAGAACAATTGCTTCTTGCAATAAATAAAACACTTGTTAAATCTTTTACGTTAGCAAAGAAGACAAAGCCTTTATCCATTTCATTAACTAGAGAATCAGCTACTGTTTTTAGAATATTTATATCTTCATTTTCTACTCTCATAATAATTCCAGAGATGTTGTTGTATTTTCTAATTTGATTTTTATAAATATCTAGATTTTCTAAAGATTTATTCTTTTTTAGTTCATTATATTTCTTTTCTAAGTCTTTAACTTCTTTTTGAATGTATGAAAGTTCGTTTTTATTAAATATAATATCTTTGTATGATACTGGTTTTGAATTATCTATTTCAACGTCAAATTCTAGGTCTATTCCTTCTTTTTTTGCTTCTGATAAAATTCCTTTGGCTTTCATTAATAACTTTATCATTTCATCGTTATATGGTTTAATTACATCAAATAATTGTTGTTCAGCACGTGATGCAGTTGCAGCTTCTATTCTATATGTGTTACTTCCTTTTGATTCAAAGTTATAAATGGCAAAACTTCTAATATCTGATGTATTAGCAGCATGAGTACCACCACATAATTCTATTGATTTACCAATTTTTACAACACGAACTTTATCACCGTATTTTTCATTAAATAAAGCCATTGCACCTAATTCTTTGGCAGCATCAATTGGCATAACCTCAGTTGAAACGATAATTTTTTTTGCTATTTCATTGTTTACATATTCCTCTACTTTAACAAGGTCATCATCGGAAATTTTTCCAGAATAAGTGAAGTCAAAACGAAGGCGTTCATCATCGACATAACTACCTGCTTGTTTAATTGTTTTAGACACGACTTGTTGTAATGCAAGTTGTAATAGATGTACACTTGAATGGTTTGCTTCTATTCTACGGCGTCTATCTTTATCAACAACTAATTCACAGTCATCATTTACTTTTATTTCTCCATCTAATAGTCTAACTTTATGAATATTTTGACCATTTGGTCCTTTGAATACATCAACTACACGAGCTTTAAAATTCTTACCAATAATCATTCCGGTATCGCTAACTTGACCACCTGATTCAGCATAGAAACAAGTTCTTTTTAATGCAATATATCCATCATGATCTAGTGATTTTTCTAAATTATCTTTAGAAAATATCGCAAGTACATTACTTTTAACACGATAAAGTCCATAGACAAATTTACTTTCTTTAGTAAAGTCTAATAGTACTTTCTTTTGAGAAGCCATTGCTGATTTATTTTTAGCATTTTTCTTGGCTAATTCTCTTTGAGCTTTCATGTATTTATCAAATTCATCTTTATCTGTAGTGTAACCTAATTCCTCTAAATATTCTAGGGTAAGTTCAAATGGGAATCCATAAGTATCATATAATTTAAAAGCATCTTCTCCACTGATCTTACCATCATTAGAGTTTTTAACTAATTCTTTTAATCTAGCCTCTCCTGCATCTAATGTTTTAAAGAATAATTTTTCTTCTTCTAATACTTGTGTTTCTATAAATGGTCTTTTTTCTTTTAGATTAGGATAGAATTCTCCCATAACATCTACAACATCTGAAACAAGTTTATACATAAATGGTTCTTTTAGATTTAGATGTTGTCCCATTCTAATACTACGACGTAATAATCTTCTTAAAACATAACCTCTACCTACATTTTCAAAAGTTGCTCCATCTGATAAGGCAAAAGTGATAGCTCTTATATGGTCTACTATTACTTTTATTTCTTTTTGAGAAGCATATAAAACTCCTGTTAGTTCTTCTACATGTTTTATCATAGGTTGGAATAAGTCTGTATCAAAGTTACTATCTACATCTTGGAAAATAACTGCCCAACGTTCAAGTCCTGCACCTGTATCAATATTTTTATGAGGAAGTTCTTTATAATTTTTTCTTGCTACTCCTTCTTTTGAATTGTATTGACTAAATACATTATTCCAAATTTCTATGTAACGTTCTTGTTCTTCATCGTTTTTGAATTTTTCTAATGCTGTACCATCTTTATCATACTTTTCTCCTCTATCAAAGAAAATTTCTGAATCAGGTCCACATGGTCCTTCTCCTATCTCCCAAAAGTTTTCTTCTAGTTTTATAATATGATCTTCAATAAATCCTACTTCTACCCATTTATCATAACTAGCTTGATCTTCTGGATATACTGTAACATATAATAATTCTTTAGGTATCGCAAACCATTTTTCTGATGTTAATAGTTCAAAGGCAAACTCGATTGCTTCTTCTTTAAAGTAATCACCAATAGAAAAGTTACCCATCATTTCAAAGAAGGTTTGGTGTCTTTTTGTTACTCCTACATTTTCTATATCGTTAGTTCTGATACATTTTTGAATACTTGTAATTCTTTTTGCATCAGGCACAACAGTTCCATCAAAATATTTTTTTAGTGGTGTAACTCCTGCATTAATCCATAGTAGGCTGTCATCATTAATAGGTACTAATGGTGCAGATGGAAATACTTTATGTCCTTTTTCGACAAAGAAATCAAGCCACATCTTTCTAATTTCATTACTTGTCATTTTCTTCATTTTGCATACCTCCAATTTCATTTAATATTTGATCCAATCTTTTATGATAGTCATCTATACTACCATTGTTTAGAATAAAGTAATCAGCCATAGAAATAGGTCCACCTTTCGCAAGATTTTCTATCTCTGAAATGTCTCTTTTAGTAATCTCTTCTTTATTTAATGGTCTAACTTTTCTAGTACCAACTCTTTCATATCTAGTATTTTTATCAGTTACAATTGCGATAATTTTAAGCATATCGCCGAATGTTTCTTTTAAGACTAGATATTCGTCCCAAGAATATAATCCATCTAGAACTGTATCCTTATTCTTAATACTTTCTTTAATTTTGGGAAGAAGTAAAATAGCCATTGCTGCCATACCATGTTCATTCCTTAAGCGTTCTCTCATCATTTTTTCGTTATCAGGATTTATTTCTAATCCCTCATTTTTTAGTGTATCTAATACTACTCCACCAAAATAAATTTTATTGAAACCCTCTTTTTCTAGATAATCGGAAGCTACACTCTTACCACTTCCACTCATTCCTACAATAGCAATTAACTTTTTCATAACATCCTCCTCTTTTTTTTAATACAAATAAAAGACCAAATCTAGGAGGACATAATGCCCGGTACCATCCTAAATACGGTCTTAATTCTGATAAAGGTCTCCCTTTTAAAACTAAAAAGTAGCTTTCATAAAAGTATTAGACTAATTTCCACCAAACATCAGCTCTCTATACTAATAACTTTTTATTACTTTTCTTTTATTATTGTTTTAATTATCTTTTAATTTTTGCATAACTTCTACCTTTTCATCGATGAAGGTGAAGACTACTTTTATTGTTGCGATTACAGGTGTTGCGATAATCATACCTATAATACCAAAGAAATGCTCAAAAATCAATAAGCCAAGCATAATTGTTACAGGGTGAAGACTCATCGCATGTCCCATTATCAATGGTTGATAGAAATTGTTTTCTAATAGTTGTACTACTACAATTGATATAATACAGAATATTCCAACAAGTGGAGAAATTGTAAATCCAACTAGTACTGCTGGTATAGCTCCAATATATGGACCAAAATATGGAATTACATCAGTAACAGCACAGAAGAAAGCAAAGATAAGTGGTGCTTTTAATCCTGCTAAAGTCAGTCCGATACTTTGAGTAATAAATACTAAAAGCATAACAGTAAGTACTCCTGTAACATATCCTCTTAGAGAATGATTAACTCTAGACATTAATTCTTTAGCATCAGATAAATATCTTTTAGGCACAAATTCATAGATAACATCGTTAACTTTATCAAAGTCATATAACATATAGAAACCTATCATTATTCCTAAAATTAAGAACATTCCACCACTAACTATATTCTTACCACAAACAAGAAGCATATTAGGAATTCTAGTAGTTAGACTAGTTCCAAAGTTTTCTAAGTGAGAATATACTTGTTCTTTTACCATATTTGTATCAAAACTACCATTTCCAAATACATTTAAAACATTATTAACAACTTTCTTGAAATCTGCTAGAATACTAGGAATAGTTGTAATAAAGTCTTTTACCTGTTCTATTAAAGATGGTGTTAAAAGTGCAAAGAATAAAACAAGTAGACCTATAAATATAAGATAAACTAATATACAAGCCGCTACTCTTGGGATTTTTTTCTTTTGTAAAAACTTAACTACTGGATCAAATAACCAAGCAATAATCAATCCAATAAATACTGGTGAAATAACTATAAATATCTCTTTTAATATTTTTAAAATATTCAACTCTTTCATTAAAGATAATATTAAAGAAACCACAGCAATAACTACTATAATAAAGCCCACTTTTAGAATTTTATTAGAAGTAGATATTACACCATTTAAACCTTCAATATCTAATTCTTCTTTTTTTCTTCGCATATTATCACACTCCTACTTTTATTATAGCATAATTAGATAAGAAATAAGAATAATATTTTTAAGATATTAGTTTTAATTATGAAAAAGTAAGTAAGTTATTTTACTTTTCCCTTATTTTATATATAATAAAGGTGGTGAAGAATTATGTATATAATAAGAAATAATATAGATGATGAACAAATTATAAAAAATTCAAGATTTATTACTCGTCTTGTAAAAATTACTAAAAAAGATGAGGTAGAAGATATTTTAAATAATGTAAAAAAAGAATATCCAAAGGCAACACATTATTGCTATGCTTATATAGTTAATGATTATAAAAAAGCAAGTGATGATGGTGAACCTGGTGGCACTGCTGGTATGCCTATTTTGAATGTTTTAGAAAAAGAAGATATGGCATCAGTTATTGCGATAGTTGTTCGTTACTTTGGTGGAATAAAATTAGGAGCTGGAGGTTTGGTTAGGGCTTATTCTTCATCAGTTAGAGACACTTTAAAAAAGGCAGATAAAATTCTATTAATTGAGGGAGTGCAAATTAAAATTACAATACCATATGATAGACAAAATGAACTTAATTATATTCTAAAGGATAGTGAAATAGTTGATAAAACCTTTACAGATAAAGTTACATATATTATAAATTGTAGTAAAGAAATGTCAAAAAAATTACATCAGTATAATCCAATAATAATTAAAGAAACATATATAGAAAAAAAAGATTCATAGACTACCTATGAATTTTTTTCTATATATTCAAAAACTATAGCTTATTTAATTATAGTTTCAACCTTCAAGATATGTTTAATTACAAGCAATATTACCTGAAAACACAGAGCAAGCTCCTCCGGAATTTCCTGAACCGGCGATGCAACCTACGATTCCCCCAGAATTAGCACCACAACTTACACCACTATATGTATTGGATTGATAACAATCTATGAAATCTGAGCCATATTTGCAGTATGGGAATGCTTCTTTTATACGATCTTTTTCCACACTATAATTATTTGACTTAAAACAATATACTTTTCTACTACCAATACATATCCCTTTTTTACTTGCAAATATTTGCCCTGTTGAATTTGTTTTGGCTGTTGCTAAATCAAAATATTGATTGTCTGCCTTCTTATATAGTTCATCAATAGCTTGCTGTGTAGTTGTTGATGATAATCCACTTGATGCATTAGAATATGAAACGTTACTTGCCACTACTGTTGATGCATATACTCCCCCACCTGTAATTATTCCTCCTAATACCATTCCTGTTCCTAATGCTTTTATCATATCTTTATTCTTTTCTTTCATACCTTCCACAACCTTTACTTATCTTACTGATTAGATTGTACCCCCACCCAGTGAATTTTGTCAACCCTTATTTTGTAGGCTGTTTACGGTAATTTATTTCCTAAATTTAGAATTTCTTGATGGTTATTTACATTGACATTAGTCAAGGTTGAATTTCATTTCTGATTTTTTCTTCAAATTCAACTATTTTTTTTAAGAGTAGAAAACGTTGGTCAAAAAAAGAGCATTTTTAGATATTATAAAACTAAAAACACTCTTGGTTAAAATGATAAATAATATTTTTTATTTACTATAATTTTTTACAAAACTTTTAATACCTTGAACCTTGTCTAACTTACCCCTTTCTATTAGATCAAGTGTATCTTCTTTAGAAATAATGTTATGATCTAGCTCTATTTTCATTATATCTAGAGCAACTTTATTTTTGTTGTAATCAGTCTTTTGTATTTCTGTTGTAACATCTAAAATATCTTCAATAGTTTTTGGTACTCCACCTAAGGTTTTAGATAGAATTGGACTGTTATACATTATTTTAGTTACGACGGTTGATTCTTTAAATAGTTCTGCATTTCTTAATGGTATAGCAAGAATAATTAAGATTAAAAACATCACAATATATCCTTCTAAAATACCAAATATAAATCCAAGTATTTTAGATGGTAGAGTTAAAATAATAGTTATATCTACTAGTTTTTGAATAATACCAGTTAATTTAAATATGATTGTCGCGATAGAAAAAAGTATTGTTGCGATAAATATAAAGGCAATTAACTGATAAACTAAAATATTTAATGTTTGTAAACCATCAAAGGAAAAGAATGGAAACCATTTACATAAAACTAAACCTATTTTATCTTTTAAGAGAAAAGATATTATATAAACTAGGATTGTCCCTATGAAAACAACACTTTCTTTTAAGAATCCCTTTTTTAATCCAATTACTCCAGACGAAATAATTAATAATATTACAATAACGCTAAAAATATTCATTAATTTTACCTTCTTTCTCTAATATTATAGCATATTTTTTTTATTTTCGTTATAATAATAGTGAGGTGGTTAAATGAACGTTGTAATCAGAGTAAACGATGAGATAAAACAAAAAATGATTGAATATTATAAAGATAAAGTTCGTGATAAGAAGATACCATATGTTGTATTTCAGGCACAAGAAGAAGATACAGTAATTACTATGTATGAATCTGGAAAAGTAATGTTTCAAGGAACTTCAGCTGATGTTGACGCTTCTATGTGGGGTGTTGCATTAGAAAAGTCAAAAGATAAGGAAAAACCTAAAACAGATGAAAAATATCACAATTGTTCTTCTGTTGGTAGTGATGAAGTTGGTACGGGGGATTATTTTGGTCCTATTGTTGTTACTGCGAGTTACGTAACAAAAGATGATGTTTCTTTTTTAGATGAATTAGGTGTTGGAGATTCTAAAAAAATAAATGATGAAAAGATTAAAAAGATTGCTCCGGAGATTGCTAAAAGAGTTAAATATAGAAGTGTTATTTTATCTAATAAAGAATATAATGAAAAATATACAAAAGATGTTAATATGAATAAAATTAAAGCAATTATGCATAATAGAGTTTTGTATCAATTAGTTAATGAAGAAAAGCCAAAATATGATTATATAATAGTTGATGAATTTGCTAGAGAAGCTAGATATTATGATTACTTAAAAGATATACCCAATGTTCAAAGAGATATTACTTTTATGACAAAAGCAGAAGATAAGAATTTAGCTGTTGCTTGTTCTTCTATTATTAGTAGATATTTATTTTTAAAAGAATTTGATAAGTTGTGTGATGAAATTCATATTCCTCTAGTTAAAGGTGCATCTAAGGAGGTCGATAAGATTGGCGAAGAAGTAGTCGAAAAATACGGTGAAGAAAAGCTTAGAGATATTGCTAAGCTAAATTTCAAGAACACAGAAAGAATATTACATACTATGATATATTAAGAATCGTTTCAAAGGACGATTTTTTTATATTAAACTTAAAAACCTCACTTTTAAGCGAGGTTTTAATTTTAATCATTTTAACTTTCTTTGTTAATTACTACTACTGCTCGAGCACCAAAGTCTGTACTTGTAGTATTCCATGCACCTATATTACCACCATAAGCAATGGTATAGGATTTAGTACCATCAGTTGAAGCTGACATTGTCCAATATCCATTATTTTTCTCATCAGTAGCATCATCATTTGTACCACCATAGGCTGTTGAAGATTTTAAATAATTACTCATCCAAATTGGGCAAGTTTTTTCTGTGGCTGCACACCCAAGTGCCATAGCTTCTTGTAATGTTACAATTCTTGCTTTGGCTACTCTTTCAGTTAATGTATAAGAATTAGCTGTACAAGCTGTATCGTTACATCCAGTAAAAGCATTAGTGTTATTAAAGTTTGTTGTACCCATTGTATATGTCTGATCATTTACATTAGTCCAGTCTTTAGTTTTATCTTCTAGTGTTGGTAAAATTGTTGATGGGCCTTTTGTACTATCATTGGCATCAATATACCATGCTGTGTTATAAACTATATTTTCTCTTTGTTGAAGTGTCATAGTCTCACCATCATCATGTAGAACATAAAAATATTTCATTGTAGTATCATTAACCATGTACTTTATAATTGTTCCTGCTGGACATGTATTAGCTGTTTTGTCTTTGTAGCATTCAGTCTTTTGGCAAGTTTCTTCATCCCCTGTAATACATTTTGTGGAATCTAATTCAGTAGTTCCACCAGGATTATATGTATAGGCCTCAATTATATTATTATCTATTTTACTTAAGTTAGATTGATCTGCTGGAAATGCTAAATCTGCTGTTGCAAGACCTGCTGTTGCACCAAATGTAACTGTAACATTTTGTGTATCTTTGTTTAATATTCTAACTTTAATCTTTTTTCTTTCTGTATTTGTTCCGTTAGCTCCTAGCACTACTCCGCTTTGTGTAGGTGCCTCATCTCCACTTTTTAAATAACCAATTTGAATGTTAGATGAAGTTGCTTTATAAAATAGGTTTAATTTAGCATCTCTACCATTAACATTAACTAAGTCCATAGCAACAACTCTAGCCTCTCCTGGAGCTACAACAACTTCCTTGTCACTATCTAAATCTGTCGATTCAATAAGTGCATATAAATTTCCTGTAACTATATTTAGAGCTCCCTTACTCTCACTACTAGTTGTAAATAAGGCATATGAGAAGTACCCTCCTATAACTAATATTGTTACAAGAACTATCAAAATTAAATAACCTGTGTGTATATTTATTTTTTGTTTTAAAAAATACTTTAGTTTCACTCTATCACCATCTTATCTTATAGAATAATAATAACATAATTTATATTGTTTGACAATTATTATTGTAGAAAAAAAGTATCTTAACGATACTTAATCCAAATTCTTTTGTAACTCACGTAACTTTCCTAAGAATTCGTTTGTTTTCTTTATTTCTTCATCTAATTTTTCATAATTTGCAGTATTTTCAAGCTCTAGGCTATTATCGTTAGGTTGTTGTTTTTCAATTCCAAAAATAGGAGAAATAATTGGACTACTTTTGAATACATGATCATCATTATAGGCTTTAGCCTTATCAATTGAATAAAAGTCGTCTAATACAACTTTATTAGTTTCTGGTTCTTTTACCTCTACTTTTCTTGATTCAATTATTTCTGGTTCTTGTTCTTTTATATTTAAAGCTTCTGCTTCTTCTTTTATATTATTCATACGCATTTCTAAGTCTTGTAATGATATAGGTTCATTGCCCTCATCTGCATATTGTGTAACCTCGTTTTGTTCATATAGAACATCACTTTTCTTCATTAATTCTTCAACACTTATAATTGCATTTTTTTCTTGTTCTTCTTCAAATTCTGTTAATTCAATATTCTTACTTTCTTCTTGTTGTTCTTGTTTTTCTTGGGCTTTTAATAGCTCAATAGTTGCTTTACGTAACTCTTCTTTAGCTTCTTCTTGATTAGGCACTGCATCTGTATATTGTAATGGTTCTTCTTTTTTGTTATCATCTAAATCTAATGTTTCTATCTCATCTTTAACTTTTTCATAAATATCTGTAACACTGTCTTTTGGAAGAGTTTTATTTTCTTCTTTAATTTTTAAGACAGGTGTAGAATTTTCTTCTTTCTTTTTTTCAAATTCTTCGATTGGAATTACTAATGGTACCTCTTGTTTCTTTTCCTCTACAGTTACTACCTTTAAAGGAATAACTTCAGCTGGATTTTCTTTTTCTATACTAGTTTCTTTCTTCAACTCAGTAACTGGTTCAATTATTTTTTCAATAACTGGTTGTTCAACCACTATATTATTACTTTTTTCATTATCTTCTAACTGTTCTATCAATTCATTTAACTCCTTTGTATTACGTTTTTTTCTTTTACTATGATAACTCTTTTCAATAATAAAGTATAAGGTTCCTAAAATACATATTGCAATCGCAACTGCAATTACGATACGTACCTCATCAGTGCTTAAAAATTCCATTAGTTCGTTCATTATGTTCACCTCTATTATCATTCTATCATACTCTTTAAAAATACCAAATATGATTTTACGTAAATTTTTGTTCGTTTTACAAAAGTTTTACATAAGTGCGTTTTTTGATTTACATTCATCTTTATTTCACTTTCATCATAACATAATTTTTACTAATTTAGTATATTTTTTTACATTTTTTCATATTTTCTACTATGAAAGAAAAGTTCATTATATCTACAATAATCTTATTAATTGGTGGTTTCTTAACAAAGGTACTTGGTATGATAATAAAAATAGTGATGACTAGATTGATAGGAACTGAGGGAATCGGTTTATACATGATGATTTTACCAACTTTTTCTCTTTTTATAGGTCTTGCTCAAGCTGGTTTTCCCATTGCAATATCGAAACTAGTAGCTGAAGATACAAAGAATAATAAGAAAATTTATGCTTCTTTATTTCCTGTATCATTCATTATTAATATAATCTTAATGCTTATAATTATACTTATTGCTAAAACTTTAGCTGTTAATCTACTTCATGATGAAAGATGTCTTTATGGAATATATGCTATAAGTTTAGTAATACCATTAACAACATTATCTAGTATGTGTAGAAGTTACTTTTTTGGTAAGCAAAAAATGTTACCGCATGTACTAAGTAATATAACTGAAGATATAGCTAGACTAGCACTAATAATTATAGGAGTACCCTTCTTTTATGAAAAGGGGGTTGAATATGCTGTTTGTTATGTAATATTAATTAATATAGTAAGTGAATTAATATCTATTTTAATTTTATTTTTCTTTATGCCTAAAAATATAAAAATAAGAAAAGAGGATTTGAGTCCAAGTAGAATTTATCTAAAGGATTCTTTAGATATCTCTATACCAAATACTGCATCAAGATTGATTGGTTCTGTTGCATATTTTATAGAACCAATTATATTGACATCTACTCTTATACATGTTGGGTATTCAAATAGTTTTATTGTAAATGAGTATGGAATTTTAACTGGTTACGTCTTACCCATACTATTGTTGCCGTCTTTCTTTACTTTAGCAATTTCACAAGCATTACTTCCTACTGTTACAAGACTTTATTATAGAAATGATATAAAGGGAGTAAAAAGAAAAATAAAACAAGCTCTTTTCTTTTCTCTTTTAATAGGTATACCAACAACTATTCTTTTAATGATAGAACCAGAGTTTTTCTTAAACTTAATTTATCACACTAAAAAAGGAGCCAGTTATATGGTTTTCTTGGCACCTTTTTGTCTTTTGCAATATATTGAAGCACCACTTGCCTTTAGTTTGGATGCTATCGGGAAAAGTAAAGATAATATGAAAGCTACTCTTTATGGTACTATTGTTAGAACTTCTCTACTCTTTCTTCTTGCATTTTTAAAAATAGGAATTTGGTGTTTAATAATATCAACTGCATTAAATATAATTGTTATTACTTTTTATAATTTGTATAAGATTCGAAAGTATTTGAAATAATCTTTTAATTATCTTTGCAATCTAGATTATATTTTTTTGCTATTTTACCATCTGTATTATAGATAGATATTACACTTTTATCCATATCACATTTGTAATCATCATTAATAACGTATGTGGTAATTTTGTGGTAGTAAATTATTTAACTTACTATTTTATTGTAATTTCATTTTTTTCACAAAATATTCACATTCATTGTATAATATAGTTATTGGGAGGAATTTCAAATGAAAATATTAATTGTTGATGATGAAGATATGATTCGTGAAGTTATAAAAGAATACAGTGAAGATGCAGGTTATCAAACTGATGAAGCTGAAAATGGAAAAATAGCTTTAAAAAAAATAAATAAAAATACTTATGACTTACTTATACTGGATATTATGATGCCAGAAATGGACGGATTTACTGTTTTAAAAAATATTCCAAAAGAGAAAATGATTCCAACCATTGTCTTATCCGCTCGTGGAGAAGAATATGATAAACTTAACGGTTTTGATCTTGGAATAGACGACTATTTAACTAAACCATTCTCACCAAAAGAGTTAATAGCGAGAATTAAAGCAGTATTAAATCGTACTCAAAAAAACTTACCCACTCTTTATAGATATAAAACTTTAGAAGTTAATTTTTCCGCACACACACTTAAAATAGACGATAAAATAATTAATATTACTCCAAAGGAATTTGAAATTCTTACCTATTTAATTGAAAATAAAGATATTGCTATCTCTAGGGAACAACTTTTATCAAAATTATGGGGATATGACTTTTTTGGTGATGATAGAACTGTTGATACTCATATAAAAATGTTAAGAAGTAATTTAGGAATATATCGTAACTTAATCGAAACCGTTCGAGGAGTTGGATATAAGTTTAGTGATGAAGAAAAATAGTTTAAATATAAAGATATGGAAATATTTAAGTATATTTTCTATTATAATTTTGTTGTTCCTATGGATATTTCAAATTCTTTTTTTAAATAAATTTTATGAAATACAAAAAACTAAGGATATAAAAGATGTTGCTGAGAAACTAAAGGTTGCTAAAGATGATGAAGACTTATCTAAAGTAATTAATCAAAATGCATATGATAAAAATATTTGTGTTGAAATAACAAATAAAAATGAAACCTTATATTCTAGTAAGTACTTATCTCATGGTTGTTTAATGGGAAATGAGGAAAATATTAATTATAAATCTGATTTCATATATAATAATTATCAAAAGATGACTTATAAAATAATCAATCCTAATTTTAAAAATAAAACCATTGTATATGGTATGAAATTAGATAATAATTTATATGCTTTTGTAAATACATCTGTTCAACCTCTTGACCATACTATTAATATTTTAAAGAAACAACTTATTTATGTTACTATAATCGTCTTAGTACTTTCGTTTATAATTGCTTATTTTATATCAAAAAAAATCTCTACACCAATTATAAATATTACTGATGGTGCTAATAGACTTGCTAAGAAAGATTTTAATGTTGTCTTTTCAAATGATGAAGATATAAAAGAAATAAATGATTTAGCTGATTCTCTGAATTATGCTAGAGATGAATTAGAAAAAACTGATGAATTAAGAAGAGATTTAATGGCAAATGTTTCACATGACTTAAAAACTCCTTTAACTATGATTAAAGCTTATGCAGAAATGGCTAGAGATTTAAATAAAGATAATCAAGAAAAAAGACCTCAAAATATGAATGTAATTATAGAAGAAGTTGATAGACTGGCATATCTTGTTAACGATATCTTAGATTTATCTAAAATACAATCTGATATAGAGGATTTACATTATACTGAATTTGATATTAATGAATTAATTTTAAATATATTAAAAAGATATGAAATATTAAAAGAAACTGAAAATTACCATTTCATTTATAAAAATAAGAAGAAAATACTTGTTACAGCTGATGAAAAGAAAATTGAACAAGTTATATATAATTTATTAAATAATGCTATTAACTATACTGGGGATGATAAGAAAGTAATTATTAATCTAGAAGAGATTGATGATGGTATTAGAATAGAAATTAAGGATACTGGTAAAGGTATTAAAAATGAGGATATTCCATATATTTGGGATAGATATTATAAAAATAAGAAGAAACATAAGAGAAATTTAGTTGGTACTGGACTTGGTTTATCTATTGTTAAAGAAATATTAGAAAAACATAATTATAAGTATGGGGTTACTTCTAAAGAAGGTATGGGTACTACATTCTATTTTGAAATAAAAGAAAAACAGGCTTGAACCTGTTTTTTAGTTATTCATTATTGTTGTTATTTACTGATTCTTGATTAGCTTCATCTATGCCACTTTTTATTCCTTTGGCAACACTACTGGCAATTGTACCAACTGAATTAGCTACTGTAGGTGTCATTTTTTCAATACCTTCTTGAGCAATTGGCATAGTTTGTTGAACTGTAAATGCAGTTATTTCTCTTCTTTTAGCTAATATAAATAGCCATAGTGAAATCATTATAGATGAAACAATTATAAATATTCCAATTAATGATTTAGGATTTATAAAACCAAAATCTGTGTCATATTTTTCGTTATTTTTTTCATTATATAATGAACAATATTTACTGGTATATTGATTATTTTCGTATTCATCAAAATCGCAATCATCAAAACTTGGGTTTAAGACATCAGTTATAATTTTTAAATCATATTTTTCTCCATCAGTATATTCAGCAAATTTATCATAAACTATTCCCTTAGATTCTAATTCATTTTTCTTTGCAATTAATTTTTCTTTTTCTGATGATAAACTATCTTTATTTTCAGTTGGTGTTGTTTTAGATGGCATACTACTTAAAATTAAATAGCCACCTGCTATTACACCACACATTAGAATTAGAAAAGCAATAAGTAAAATTATTTTCTTTCCTTTTTTATAATTTTCTTCAGTTAAATATTCTTTTTTTTTCATGTTATTTCCTCCTAACTGTTTTAACTATGATTCAATATTTTTATATAAAAAGAAAGTTCAATAAAGAACTTCATTTTTTATTGTTGATTATTATTATCATCATTTATTGGTTGTTGGCTATTACTACTGTTGTCGTTATTTGTTGACTCTTGATTAGCTTCGTTTATGCCACTTTTTATTCCTTTGGCAACACTACTGGCAATTGTACCAACTGAATTAGCTACTGTAGGTGTCATTTTTTCAATACCTTCTTGAGCAACTGGCATAACCTGTTGTGTAGTATAAGCTGTTATTTCTCTTCTATGAGCAATAAATATTACAATAGCACCTGCAGCTGTTAATGTAAAACCAGTAGTTCCTATAAAGCCACCTAACGCAAATAATCCCATACTTCCAAAAGCACTTCCTGCAGTACTTTTCATTGCGTTCATTTCATTACCATTACCAAAATTATTAAAAATATCAAAGCCACTAACAGCAGTACTACCAAAACCCATAAATCCTACTACTATTAATATAGAACTTATAACTAAAAGAATTATTCCAACAATTAAGAGAATTTTTCCAATATTCTTTACTTTAGCATTGTTTTTCTGATATCTTTCTTCACTTAAATATTCGTTTTTTTCCATACTCTACTCTCCTTACTATTTTAGTATAAATGCATGATTATGAATATTTCAACAGTAAAAATAGGTTTTATTGATATTTTACATTTTAGATGTAAAGTTACTATTCGTGTATTTTTTTCATTAATAAATTAACATCTGATACTACAACTTTTGATGATGCTTCATCACCTAGAAGATTGGTGCTAGCTTTTAATGTTGTTATTTTTTCAAATCTAAAAATTATTGATTGTGAGAAAAACATCTGTTTTCCATTACCACCTGGTAATTTAAAATGTAAGTCTTTGATTGCGGCACCTGTTTCATCTGATAAGTAAAATTCCGCTCCATGTGTGTCATCTGCTTCGCTAATAAAACCAGAAAAAACTATTTCATATACACCTGGTTCCACATCAATTTCATGATTACTCGCTATAGAAAAGTACTCTGATGGATTTGGTAGAAGCCATGAATCTTTTAGAAGTAAGTTGGTTGTAGTACTTCCGTCTTCAAAACTTGTGAAAAAAAGTCCATCAGTAGAAGTTATAGCTGATGGTCCAGTTGGTCCTACTTCTCCTTGAGGTCCGGTTGGTCCAATTTCACCTTGTGGTCCAGCAGGGCCTGCTTCTCCTTGCAATCCCCTTAGTCCTGTGGGTCCAACATTTGTAATTCCAAATCCCATATTTAGTAGTTTTCTTCTTAATTTTAGATCTTCAGTTAACTGACACTTATCCGAAAATTTCATAAAAACTCCTCCTCTATTTAGTATATGAAATAAGTGTGTTAGTGGTTCTGGCAAAAAATACTAATAGAAAAAGAAAAAACTAGCATTTTAGCTAGTTTTAGTATTGTATTCCCCAAACAACATGATGTTTAGCCTCTTTACCACAGCAGACACAAACATCATCTATTTTATCACCATCTGGTAAGATACATCTTGACTTACATCCTCTAATTTCTTTTATTTTTTCTTCACACTCTTTATCACCACACCACATTGCATGGATAAAACCTGGTTGAGTACTAAGAATCTTTTCCATATCTTCTAAGTTATGTGCTTCAAATGTTAAATTATCACGACGAGTTTTAGCTCTTTCATACATGTCATTTTGAATATTATCTAATAATTCTTTTATATATTTTACAATATCAATATCTTTTTCTACAGTTATTTTTTCTCTTGTATCTCTTCTTGCAATAGTTATAACATTATTTTCTAAATCTCTTTTTCCTATTTCAATTCTTACTGGGATTCCATTTACTTCTGCTTCGGCAAATTTAAATCCAGGGGACTTTTTAGAATCATCTATATAAGCTGTTATATCATTATCTAGTAAGCTATCTCTAAATGACGTTGATAATGTAGAGACTTCATCATCTTCTCCAATTGGTATAATTACAACTTGTTTAGGAGCAATTCTTGGTGGAAGAACTAGACCATAATCATCACTGTGTACCATAATAAGTCCACCTATCATTCTGGTTGTTGTTCCCCATGAAGTTTGATATGCATACTCTAATTTGTTTTCTTTATTAGTAAATGTTACATTGTAAGCTTTAGAAAATTTTTGTCCAAAGTAATGAGAAGTTCCTGATTGTAAGGCGACACCATTATACATTAGAGCTTCATTTGTTAATGTATATTCAGCACCAGAGAATTTTTCTTTTTCTGTTTTTACACCTTTAATAGAAGGAATAGCTAGAATATTGTTATGGAAAGAATGATATACTCCCATCATTTGGTTTGTTTCTTTTTCTGCTTCTTCTCTACTTGCGTGAATTGTATGACCCTCTTGCCATAAAAATTCACGACTTCTTAAGAATGGTCTTGTCTCTTTTTCCCATCTAAAGACATTACACCACTGGTTATATAGCATTGGTAGGTCTCTATGAGACTTTACATGTGTAGAATAGTAATCGCAGAATAGAGTTTCACTAGTTGGTCTAATACATAAATTTTCTTCTAACTCTTTTTCTCCACCTTTAGTAACCCAAGCAACTTCTGGAGCAAAACCTTCTACTAAATCAGTTTCTTTTTTTAGTAAATTTTCAGGAATTAATAAAGGCATTTGACAATTAACATGTCCCAATTTTTTAAATTCTTTATCTAATATTTGTTGCATTTTCTCCCAAATTGCATAGCCATTTGGTTCTATAACAATACACCCTTTTACAGATGAATAGTCAGCTAAGTGGGCAGCACGAACAACGTCTGTATACCATTTAGCAAAATCTTCTTTACGTGGCGTAATAGCATTATTTTTCTTTTCCATACTTTTTACTCCTTTGTACTAATATATAATTCTTCTAATTGTTTTTCTGATACATAATCTGGACAATTTGTCATCAAGTCAGAAGCTGAAGTCGTTTTTGGGAAAGCAATAACATCACGAATGTTTGTTGTTCCTGTTAAAATCATTACTAAACGTTCAAGTCCAATAGCTAGTCCTCCGTGTGGTGGTGTTCCATATTTGAAGGCATCTATTAAGAATCCAAACTTTTCATAAGCCTCTTCTTTAGTAAATCCTAGGGCTTCAAACATTTTTTCTTGAATTTCTTCTTTGTGAATTCTGATACTTCCTCCACCTACTTCGTATCCATTAAGAACAATATCGTAAGCTTTAGCATGACAATTTGCTTTATCAGTTAATAATTTATCAATATCTTCTTCTTTAGGCATTGTAAATGGATGGTGACAAGCCATAAAACGATTTTCTTCATCACTCCACTCAAATACAGGGAAGTCTACTACCCATAGGAATTTGTAGTCATCTTCTTTAATTAGATTTAATTCTTTTCCTAATCTACATCTTAGTGCGCCAAGAGAGGCATAAACAACTTCTTTTTTATCTGATGCGAAGAAAACTAAGTCATTATCATGAAGATCTAATTCTTCTTTTAAACTTTCTTTTTCTTCATCAGTTAGAAATTTACTTACTCCTCCTGTAAATTCATTATTTTCTATTTTTATGAATGCAAGTCCTTTGGCTTTATATTTTTTTACAAATTCTGTTAACTCATCAATTCTTTTACGTGAGAAGTTACTTGCTTCATTTTCTACTTTGATACTTGAAATAATACCACTATTTTCTATTGCACTACTAAATACTTTAAATTCACTTTTTTCAAATAACTTAGTTACATTATGAAGTTCCATACCGAATCTCATATCTGGTTTATCTGAACCGAATCTTTCCATAGCTTCATCATATTTCATTCTAAGGAATGGTGTTTTTATATCGATTCCTTTAATATCTTTAAAGACTTTTTTCATTAATCCTTCAACAATGGTTTGAATATCTTCTTCTTCAATGAAACTCATTTCCATATCAATTTGGGTAAATTCTGGTTGTCTATCAGCACGTAAATCTTCATCTCTGAAACAACGTGCAACTTGATAATATCTTTCCATTCCTCCTACCATAAGTAGTTGTTTTAAGATTTGTGGAGATTGTGGAAGTGCATAAAATTTGTTTTTATTTACTCTACTAGGAACTAGGTAATCTCTTGCTCCTTCTGGAGTTGATTTGCAAAGGATTGGCGTTTCTATTTCAATAAAATCTAAGTTATTTAGATATTCTCTAATTGATGTTACAATTTTATGTCTAGCAATTAATCTATTTTTTACAGGATTTCTTCTTATATCTAGGTAACGATATTTTAATTTTGTATCTTCAAGAGCAGTTGTATCATCAACTATTTCAAAGGGTAGATCAATGCTTTGATTTAAGATTTCTAAGCTAGATATAACAACCTCAATATCACCTGTTTTTAAATTTTCATTTTTACTTTCTCTTTCACGAACTGTACCTGATACTTTAATTACACTTTCGTTTTTTAATGTTTCTGCTTTTTGAAAGAATTCATTATCGTCATTAAGTACTAATTGAATAAGACCACTACGATCTCTTAGGTCTATAAATAAAACTCCTCCTAGGTTACGTTTTTTTTGAACCCAACCGTATAAAGTTACTTCTTTATCTATATCTTTAATACTAATATCTGTATTATTTATTGTTTTCATTTTTTTACTCCTCCTTGTTTAATATCTTCTTCTGGAAATTCTTTTATGGAAGATTCTCTAACTAGAAAAGATGAAAATATCTTCATTGCTCTTTTATTAGGAATGTCTTTATAATATAATTTTATATCTTTGTCGTTATTAAATACAAATGTTGAATAATTTAATAGTAAGATTTCTTTTTGTCTTTTATCTTTTTCTTCTATTGAATAGGAAATACTTCCTCTTTTAGTCTCTTTGTTATATTCCATGTATGAAGTATAACCAATCATAGTATTTTTGTTTACGAGAAAGCCATTGTCTTTAAAATTTTCAATGATATCTTCTTTTGTTAAAAATGAGTGATTTGCTTCAGAGACAACATTTTTAGCAAGATTTGTTAATTCTTCTTTTGGTATCATGATTATTCCTCGTGATCATGGTGACAATGTCCACAACAATTTCCATCGGAACAAGAACATCCATCATCTTCAGTAAATTCTTGATAATCGTCCATTTCTTCTTCAGTTAGTTTTTCATCTAGATAATAAATTAGTGCTTCTAATGAGATGATCTCTTCTTCCTTAGTTTTGGTATTCTTAATTTTAATTTCATTGTTATCTAAATCTTCACTATTTAAAACAGCAATATATTTAGCGTTTAATCTATCAGCTTGTCTAAATTGTGCTTTCAGGCTACGTGATGTGTATTCTGTTTCAACTACGAATCCATTAAGGCGTAAGTCCTGAGCAAGGTATGCTGCATATTTCTTTTCATCTTCATTAACATAAAGTAAGAATAAGTCAATATCTTCTCTGATTGGAAGTTCTACATTTTCTAATTCTAATGCTTTTACTAGTCTACCAATACCTGATGCAAAACCAATTCCAGGTGTAGCAGGTCCATCTAACATTTCTACTAGACCATTGTAACGTCCTCCTGCTCCTATTACATTGTTGCTGCCAAAGCCTTCTACATCTGCTTCTATTTCAAATACTGTATGATTGTAATAATCAAGTCCACGAACAATAGATGGATTTACAACATATTCTATTTGTAATAGATCAAGATATTCTTTTACTTTTTCGAATCTAATTCTAGAGTCTTCATTTAAGTATTCTAAAGTTGTTGGAGCATTTTTCATAATTTCATTTTCATGATCAACTTTACAATCTAGAATACGTAATGGATTCTTAGCTAATCTTGTTTTACAGTCATCACAGAAATCATTAATATATGGTGAGAAGTATCTAACTAAGGCATCTCTGTAACGATTTCTAGAATCTGTATCACCAAGTGAATTGATATTTACCTTAATACCTTTTAAACCTAACATTTTATATATGTTTACAGCAAGGGATATAACTTCAGCATCAATTAATGGATCATCACTTCCTAGAACTTCTACTCCAAATTGAGTAAGTTCTCTATCTCTTCCTGATTGTGGTCTTTCATAACGATACATTGTACCATTATAATATACTTTTACTGGATTTTCTTCTCCATACATTTTGTTTTCAATGTATGATCTAACAACTCCTGCAGTTCCTTCAGGACGTAGAGTCATATTTCTTTTACCACGATCAATAAAGTCATATGTTTCTTTTGTAACTATATCTGAAGTTTCACCTACTCCTCTATGATATAAGTCACTTGATTCAAATATTGGAGTACGGATATATGTATAGTTATATTTTTCCATTACAGCATCAATAATTTTTTCAACATACTTCCAAACTTTTGCTTCCTTTCCATAAATGTCATTGCAACCCTTTGGTCTAGTTATCATAATTATTCCTCCTTATAACAAAAAAAGATAGCCCCATAAGGACGATATTAATCGCGGTGCCACCTTAAATTTACTTAATTATACTTTTAACGTAGTTACCCGCTTCAGCTAATGTAAGTGTCTTCAAACTTAATTATTAAATGTTTTCACCAACCACATTTTCTCTATAAAATAATTATAGTTTTACTCCTCTTACTAGAAGATAGTTATATTATATATCATTTTTTTTAATTTAACAATAGCTATATTATATTCTTTTTACTTTTACTTTAGCAGAAGAAAGATTGATATCTCTATCTACTAATTCAATAACTTTTTCAGTATGTGTACCAATTTTTTCTAAATAGTTTTTATTAAAGTAATCTGTTCTTAAACTTAAGAACTTAGACATCTCATCTTGATACTTACCTTCATCTTCCTTTTCTAATCTAGAAAAATATGTTCCAAGTATTTTTCCATATCCATAAGCTAGAAATTCAAATACATCTAATTCATTAGGATCTGGAAAATCATTATTATCTACTAAAATATCATAGTCTTTAGAAATTGCTTTAATAAGTTCTTCTTTTGTTAATTTTTGATATCTATTATATTTTAACAATTTATTTGGAATTGTATGGTAAATACTAGATTTAGTCACTTCTAAAAACATTTCATCATAAAAGTCTTGTAGGCAGTATGAAGCATAGTTTTTATATATATTATTGTCTATTAAAAAATCTATAAATTTCTTTTCTGACAAACTAGATAACACTTCTATAAATGGTGACTTCAAATTATAATATGCTCTTTTTTTGAAATCTTTTATTTCATTATAATCTACTACATGACCCATTTCATGTGCAAGAGTAATCATAGTTTTTATTGAATCATAATCTACTGCTTCATTTATAAAAATCCTACTATCGTTAGATGATAAATCAAAAAGTGTAAAACCTCTATATAAATCATTAGGTAAGTAAATAGATGATACTCTTTTATTATTAATTAAAGATTCAAACTTATTTAACATTTCTTTTTGATTTGTATTTTTAAAGTAATAATTTAATATCTCATACATTTCATTTTCTTCTATGTTAGGTATATTTGATATAGTATTATTCAAAAAAACCATTTCAGTATTATCATCAAAAATATTATCAAATAAGTCTAAATAACAATCTTTATTATTGATAAAGTCATTATTAATTTTATTCTTTATAGTTTTATTTTTTTCTGCTAGAGGTCTAATGAAACTTTTATTACTGAAAAGTTCTTTAAGATACTTCGTACTATCATATCCCATAATTGTATAAAAATATGAAAGTGTTTCTAAATAAGATAATATAGATCTTCTTTCTGTATGATTATGTGCATGATAAATTTCTTTGGTTAAAGCATATAATTCTTTTTCTATACCAGATGGATCCTCTTTAAATATTTTCATGCCATCACCTCAATACTTTCTTTTTAAAACTTTTAAGGATTGTTTTTTTAATTCTTTGTTTACACCCTTAATAATTTCATTTTCTTTTATACCAAGTTCAGAAAAGAAGGGTGGTTTAAAATAGTCTGACTTATTAATATTAAATTTTTGATAGACATCAATAAATTTTTCTTTATCTGTTTCTTCTAAATATGAAAAATATAGGGCCATTAATCTTCCATATCCATAGTTAACGTTATTAAAAATATCATAGTTTTCAACTTTTTCGTCAAAGTCATCATTATCTTTATCAATTAGAATGTTATAGAATGTTTCTTTATCTACTCTTTTATAATTTTCATGTTTTAAGATATCCTCGTCAAGACTGGATAGAATTCTTAACAAACCTAGTTGATTTAGAATGAAATAATCATAGTCAACCAGCGAAATGGTACTTCTTTTTTGATATAATTTTGAATCTAGGAGAAAAGATAAGAATTTAACTTCATAAAAACTTGAAATAACTTCTGACATAGAGGACTTAAAATTATAATAAATTGCATTTTTACTAGATTGAAAATTTAATAATTCTTCTTGATCTTTTATATGACCTAGTTCATGAACTAGATTTATCATTTGTTCAAAATTATCATAACACCCGTTGATAAAAATATAGTTTTCTCTATTGATTGTTGATTGGATATTCATACCTGCATATTTAGAATCTTTAAAATTTAATTTATAAACCTGATTTTTTTCAATAAGACTATTAAATCTATCAAGTAACTCTTCATCACTATTTTTAGTTAAAAATTCAGCTATTAGATTATACATCTTGTCTTCTTCTAATGTTACTTCATCTTCATCTATTAATACTGCATCATCTAATACTTCGTAATCTATATTTTCAAACAAATTTGAAATAAAGTCATAATGAAAACTCTTATATTTAATAAATTCATCTATAAATCTTTCATTTAGTTTATCTGTTTTTACAATCTGTTCTACGACTAGATTCCTGCAGGTTTTAAGTCTTTTCCAATAACTAGACTTCTTTTTTGTCATACTTTCTTCTGTTGATATTAAAACTTCAATGTTCGCAATCAAATCTAATGTTTCAACTTTGTTTTTCTTTTTATAAATATAATCTAAATATGTTTCTATTTGTTTTCTTAAACTACCAATATCCCCTGAGTAAATTTTCATAGTTAACCTCTTTTTGAATAAATACAACCACAATAATTTTGTCTGTATAAATCATATAAGTTAGATAATTCTATACTTCTTTTGTAGCCATTCTTTTTTTTGAAATCAGAATATAAATACTTTGTATTATATTTTTTATCTAGATTTTCTCCTATTTCATTTATCCAATTACTGTTTTTATGTGGACTTAGTGATAATGTTGTTGTGAAGTAATCAAAATCTAGTTCTTTGGCAACTTTAGCAGTTTCATCAAGTCTTAGCTCATAACATTTATAACAGCGCTTACCTCTTTCTGGTTCATTTTCTAAGCCTTTTGCCATATTAAAGTATTCATTTGGATCATATCTACCATCAAGTATTTTAATTTTGTTTTTTGTTTTAAATTTACTAATAAACATGTGAATTTCATCTAATCTTTTTTGATACTCTTTTTGATCTGTAATATTAGGATTATAGTAAAAAATAGTGATTTCAAAAATATCTCCTAGTCTTTCTAAAACAGCAGAAGAACATGGAGCGCAACAAGCATGTAATAATAGTGTTGGACTTTCTTTTTCTATTTTTTTAATTTCTTCTTCCATCAAAATATCGTAATTCATATAAACACCCTCAAATTAGTTATAATTTAACACAATTTAGCATTTTTCTCAAGATTTAACATAGTATTTATCATGAATAGATTATATTTTTCATTTTTAATAACTGGAATTGCAGGTTTATCTACCCTACTTGGTATAATACCTGTATTTATAAAGACAAAAAACAAGGATAATATTATTAATGCTTCTTTAGCTTTTGCGAGTGGTGTTATGCTTTCTGTTTCTTTATTTTCTCTTTTTCCGGAAAGTATTAATTTGTTACAAAGTAAGTACAATAATAAAGGTATTGTCGTAGTGGTGCTTTTATTTATAATAATTGGTGTTTTTCTTGCTAGTTTGATTGATAAAGTATTTAAAAAAATAGATAACAAGTTATATAAACTTGGAGTTATTAATGCCCTAGCTTTAATGATTCATAATATTCCTGAAGGGATACTAACTTTTAGTACTACAACGACTAATTTATCTTTAGGTATTACTCTAGCTTTATCAATAATGTTTCATAATATTCCTGAAGGAATAAGTATTTCGGTTCCGATTTATTATTCAACTGGAAGTAAGAAAAAAGCCTTTTTATATACATTTATCTCTGGCTTTTCTGAAATATTAGGTGCGGTTATAACTTATTTATTTTTGTATAAATATATATCTAATTCTTTTATTGGAATTATTTTATCATTAACAGTAGGTATAATGAGTTATATAGCATTGAATGAATTATTACCTGGCGCTATTAAATACAATAATAAAAAGCTAACTGGTGTAGCTTTTGTGATTGGTTTTATATTTATGTTGTTTTTTAAATAAGAAAAAGACTTATGATAGCTAAGAGTAAACATAATAATCTGAAACATAAATATAGATTTGTTTGTCTTACTTTCTTATTATTACATTTACTTAAGATATAATTTAAATCTTCATCTGTTATATCTTTTTTTAGTGCTATGACATTTTCATTATTATTTAAATTAAATATATATAATTTTTTTGATTTTAGAACTAAATTTATTTGATTATAATTATAAGTAATGTTTGAGGATTTTTTCATATTATTACTATAGGTTATTTTTTCACTATCAAATACATATTGATAACAAGGAATATTTCCTCCATTTATTTCTAAAATACTATGGTATTGAAGAAACATTTTAATTATTGGTAATACTAGAATAAATATAATAGTTAAAATGCTATAGGTTATTGATAAAAAATAATTTTTATTATAAATATCCATGTATAGAAATAATATCATTATTGTTAAGAGTGCATTTGATAACTTACTAGAATTAATATAACTGGTAAAAAACTCTTTATAAATTTCTTTATTAAGTTCTACTTTTGTAACTATTTTTCTTTTCATTTTCTTCACCTAATTATGAATTGCTTTTATCATTGAATCAATAATTGTATTGATGTAGGTAATGACTTTAGGGTCTACACCTTTCATATTATTTACAATGTTTTTGATGTCATTGAATGTTAATTTAAATTCTTTAGAATATGATTTACCTACACTTTTGAATAGTGTTTCAAAAGTTAATTTTACTTGTTCTTGATCTAGATCTTCAATTCCTTTTGTAGTGCTTTCATGAAGTTGTTTGCTTATGTTTGATAATTTACTTTCGATAAAATATTCTCCATAAGTATTCCAAGTTGTTGGATAATGTTCTTTAAAGGCATGTTCACTGCTACTTACAACTGAATAATTTTTATTATTTAGAAGTATTCCTACTATGGAATCTGTAGGGACAATATTTATTAATTTTTGTTGCATATTTTTATATTTTTCTGTCATAAATTCATTTAATCTAAAACCTGGTCCATCAAAGTTATATATTGCTTTTACCTTTTCTTGATTTTCAATTTCCATGGCGCTAACCATAGCTAAATTTCCTCCTTTGGAGTGTCCCACTACTACTATATCAGATGATGATGAAGCAACTTGTGATAAGTAATTTATAGCTAAGCTATGAGTATATGTTGGGTATTCATAGGCTAGTCTAAAGTTTTCTATCCAACCAATGAAGGAACCGTCTGTTCCTTGAAAACTAACAATTGTTTTTCCATCTATTTTAAATGTGCATGCGCCAAACTGGGTTTTTTCATTTTTTATTTTTAGAAAATCAGATACTATTAAGTCTTTATATCTTTTTGAATCTTTTATGATATTTAGAACTTTTAGAGCTTTAGGAATCATTAGTGATTTTTCATTCTCACTATAATTACTTAGGCTTTGATATAATTTAGGAATTGATATATTATCGTTAAAAGACTTACTTGGTAGATATACTAAGATGGCACAAACTAAATTATCCATTGTATTCCAATGAACATCTTTTAATGAAATATTTTTATAGTACTTTAAATAATCAATAACTGTATACATAACTTCCTCCTATTTAAATTTAACATAATTAAATCCTATATTTTTATAGACATCATAGGCTCTTGGTAGATGAAATATTCTTGCGAATAAGAGATTATAAAATTCATCTATCATTATTATAGAGCATAATATAATACTTATGGCTAAGAATATTTTTTTATTCATTTTCTGTGCTAGGTAAAAACACAATGGAATTACTACATATATTAAAAGAAGTCCCGAGATAGCAAAGAATGTAACGCTTCTTAGACAAACAAAACCGTTAATGTTTCCTAAATTTAGAATTTCATTATTATAGTCCCAACATCTTTTACCGTGTCCTATTATATACATTCCAAGTCCAGAAATATATTCGAGTATTCCAGTAGAAAAAAAGCTTATTAAAAATACTTTTAGAGGTTTTTTACGAAATCTGTAAGTAAGTAGATAAATCATTATAGAACCTGTTGCATAAACGTTTATCCAGGGTAAGAAATTACCCCCTCTCCAATAGAATTTCTGCATTCCTCCATTAAAATAGTAAAAAATAAATTCATATAAAAATCCAAATATTCCAGTTATAACTATTAATAGACAAAATATTCCAATCCATGATAATTTATCGAATTTATAATCTTCATTTAGATATTTATTATACCATTTTTTCATACTTCAACGTCCTTACTGCTCTTTTATATACTATATTATACACTATAAGTATAAAATATTGAAAGCTATATTTAACGATTTTTAGTTTGATTATACTTTGTTACTAATTCTTGGAAGCCTGTCTTTACCCTATCATCGTATTTCATTGGAATAACCACTTCTTCATAATAATCATTTAATTGTTTAGTAGTAACATAACCATTAGAGAGTTTTTGATCAAGTTTTTCTAAATCTTTTGTAAATTTTTCATAATCATCATCAGTATATTCTTCTAGACCTTTTTGAATTTTATATAATCCCTTATTTATACACTTAAATGGGATATCTTGTTCTTTCAAATACAAGTATTTATCAATTAAAACATCACAGCCGTTGCTTAATATAACTGCTCCCTTATATTTTGTTGTATCTCTATACAAAACGATTTCATTGCAAAGTATATTATTATAATCATATAATTTTTTATTAACTTCTAAATCTCTTTTTACATTCAATTCTTCTATCATTTGAGGTGTTTCTATAGTTGTGACAACTCTCCAAAATTCATCTCCAGAACCGGTGTCAATATAACATTTCTTGCCATCTTTCTCTATCTCTTTTACAGTATGGATTGATGGCTCTGAGGAATCTCCGGTAAAACAATCTTTTGGTGATGAAGCCAAATAATTATCATTGTTAACATCAACGACAAATATCAAACAACTATCGCGATAAGCATTTAATTCTAAATTAGAAAATAGACTACATGATAGATATTTGGTACGGTGTTCTGAGTAATTATCATCACCTTTTAAGCCTGGCAAAAATGATGAAGAATGACCGACTATCATAAATCTTTCTCCATTTACAATATCGTCAAAATTGGTTAAACTATTTTCCCAAACTTTTGATGTATACTCTCTTAAAGATTCTTCATATTCAAATATTTCTGACAAATCCTTGGAAAACTCAACACCCAATTCGGAAGCATCATCTGCATACTTACCGTTTTTAAAGCAATACTCAACATTAGAGGCTGAAAGTAAATCATTAGTAATTTGATTCTGCACTTCTTCTAAATTTGAATACTTAATTCTAAAATCTAATAGTTTATCATAAAAATGCAAATATATAGCTTTATTAGAACTGTTTTTTGTTAAGTAGTCAAGATCAAAGTCTAACTGTTTTATATATTCTTTGACTATTGTTGAGACACCATTAAGATCTTCTGATTTTGAGTAATTAAAATATCGCATAAAATACCTTCTCTCATTTTTTATACAACATAGTATGATTTTTAAATATATATTCTTTGTTACAGATACTACTAATTTTACTTCTATGGGAAACAATTATATAAGATTTATTGTGTAAATACTTGTTTAACATATTAATTATCTTTTCTTCTGATTCAGAATCTAAATTAGACGTAGGTTCATCAAAAAAGTAAAAATCTTTATCCAGTAGGATGCCTCTAATAATATTTAATCTTTGTTGTTGTCCAGCTGATAATTTGATTCCTTTTTGTCCAACCTTTGTATCTAATCCTTCTTCTAAATTATCAAACCATTCTTTTAGACCTGCTTCTTCTAATAGTCTTAGAATTTTTTCTTCTGATATTCTTTTACCTAAAGTTAAATTTTCTCTGATTGATAAATCAAATAACACAACATCTTGGGAAATGTATATAACATCTAATTTTCTATTACTGATTTTTTTATTATCAACTAATATTGTTCCGCTATCGATATTATAAAAATCGCTTAATATATTTAATACTGTAGTTTTTCCCTGGCCTGATTCCCCAGAAATACATATTTTATCTTTGTAATTCATTTCAAATTGAGGAATACTTATTTCAAAATTTCTACCTGGATATTTAAAAATACCATCTTTTATCTCTATTTTATTCCATTTACTAAGGAACTCTTTTTTCTCTTTTTTGCCTATGATTTCCTCTATTTTTTTCTTGTTTATTTTATATTCAAATATACTATTAATATTTAATGATGTTGATTCTAATTTGCTTATTATGGTTCCTAGTATTGTAAAGAAGAAGACTATATATGAGATAACTTCTTTTCCTTCACTTTGCATACCTATAGCTGAGATAATAACTATTATATATAATAAATTTGTTAATAATGTAAAAATAGTTTTTTCGTTTGCTTTCTTATCGTCATCAATTTGCATTTTTCTAATAAAGTTATCAAGTTTTTCTTCTAGTTTTTTGGATGTAAATTTGTCAACTCGTAGTCTGATAACTGTAAAAATATTTTGAATGAAGTCATCATACATAGAGTCATACTCACCTGCACTCATATACATTTCTTCAGTATATTTAACTCTTTTCTTTTGCATTGTATATCTAACGATAAAAGCAAGAATAAAGATAAATATGGAAATTAAAGCCATAATAGGTGATTTACTAAAGGCTATAACCAAGTATGAAATAACACCAATTAATAGTGGTAGAAATGAAGCTAAAAACATTTCTAACACACTAAGTAGAGTTGCTGCTGTCATAGATATTGTTCTTTGTATATATGCGGTATGATAATCTGTAATATTTTTGGGATCAAGTTGTAAAAGTTTTAGATAATAATAATTTCTTATTTTATATTGTGTAGACCAAACAAAATTTTCATAGTAATGATTGTATAACCAATTAGATATTAATGAAATCATATATAACATTATTAAACTTATTAATAGTATATATAATTTATTTGAAGTTACAGGACTAACTAGTAGTGATGAAACACAAAAAGATATAGCATATATACTTAAATTGTAAATTATACTAAAGAATAAAACGAATATCATTTTTTTCTTATCAATTATTTTTAAATATTCTTTCATAAAAGGCTCCTTATTTATTATAATTTAATAGTGATAATTTTAATTCGTCATAAGCCTTCGTTTCAAGTTTTGATTTTTTCTTTAATTTCTCAAACTCACTATTTAAAAGTAGAAATTCCTCTCTTGCACTCATAGCGTGATCTGATATACACATTTTTCCTATAAAGCAAGAAAACATAATTCTATAGATAAGGGCACATTTTTCTTTTTTATTAACACAATTTTCATACTCGCCTTTAGGAAGTATTTCATAACCTAATTTTTTTAACACATCATAGCCTTCAATAATAGCGTCCATAATTAGTAGTGAGTACTCTTTATCTTTTTTTAGAAGTTTTAAATCTCCATCTACTTTGTAGCTTGCGAAAACTAGTGGCAATACTGCGCAACCATGTGTTTTTAGATAATCATTCATTTTATTTTCGATGATTGCTTTTACTTTTGTTTCTTTAAATATTGATTTTATAAATTCATCATCTGTATTCTTCCCATCAATTCTACCTATGGTAATCTTATTTAAGCAAACTGAGTTTATGTAACCATCATATTTTTTTCCTGCTGCCATGAAGAATGCAAATAAAACATTTTTATCTTTAATTTTTGCGTATTTTTCAGCATTTAAATTATTACCAACTAGAACTACATTTTTACTTTTGTTATTTTCTATTATAGGAATAATGGTATCTAGTTGAGAACATCTAGAAACAATAAAGATTACATCATAAATATCATCATCTTCTAATTTGCTTATTACTTTAAAGTGATCTGTAGTTTTTCTTCCAAGTTTATGTTTTATTACTAAACCATATTTTTTTAGATTTTCGTATGTTTTATTTCTAGCTAATAAAACAACATCATTACCTTTTTTTATTGAATGTGTTAGGTTAGATCCAAGGACTCCTGCACCTATTACTAAAATCCTCATTTTACATCTCCTTTGACAATTTTATCTTTATTAGTAAATTATAACATAGTTTTTGTCATTTTTTTAGGTCTAGAATCAGGATTATTAAAATTATAATCTTTGTTTTTAAGTAACTTTGTTCCTAATTCTATTCCTAGATCAATGTCATCTTTATCCATTGGAACTCTTCCTCTTAAATTAAGTAATAAATTCTTCTCTTCTTCATTAATTGTAGCCTTTGAAAATTCATCTCTTATAATATCTAAGTAAGTAGGCAGTGAACATTTTATATTAGATCTAGCTGCAATTAGATATAAATTATTGAATGTATTAGAAATTGATAATTTCTCATTTTCCCAGCCTTTTTCTAACATAAAGTCTCCTCCGCCTAGTTTGCAATTACTAATTCCTGTACCTTTTTCTAAATCGTATAGGCTTATTAGCTTTGCTATTACACAGGTATTTACTATACTTTCTTGTTCTTTAGTAAATGGTACAAATCTATAATAAGGTTCTGGTACATACATTCCCCAGGTATTATAACTAGCAACACATCTTGCTTGATTAATATATGGAGTAACATATAATTCTTGGTCTTTATCACAAAAATAATCGATAGGATTAATTACTCTTTGATCTTTTTTTGCTAACAATTTTAAGTTTTCATATTCTTTTTTGACAGTTTCAAACTTTTCTTTTGGTTGTTTAACAAGTAGTGTTTCTATGTAATTGTTAGAATTATTTTTTAGAATATAAACAATTTCTGTTTTTCCATAGTTTATAAATGTTAATTCTAAATTACTGATTGAGGTTTTATTTCTTTTTGCGAAGCGTTCCATATATTTATGTAGGAGGTTTTCTATTTTTTCGTATTCGGTATATTTATCTTGATTACTATTTGTTTCTATGTATCCATAATGCATGTTAACGATACCTTTGTTTTCTTTATCATCACAATCTTCTAGAACCCATTGTTTTAATGTTTTACTAACTTTTTTTAATTCTTTTTGATTCATTTTTTATATACTCCTTTAGTGGTTATTGTATCACAATTTCTATTCTTTCGTTAACTTCATTATACTTTTTATCACTTACTTACTAAAATAAGAAAAGATATACTTCTTAAAAAAGTATATCTTCATATGCAGATAAAATTTATTTTAACTAATTATTAATGCCTTTTATCTTGCCTTATTAATATAATCATCTATAAATTTTTTAGATGGCGTATATATATTTTCTGGTAAAGCATCTAGACTAAACCATTCCCATTTATCTTCTTTTTCTGGTTCCATAGCAGTTAATTCTCCGCTTGAAGATTTTGCAATTACTTGTAGTGTTACAAAGTGTCTATCTGTTGCGATATCATCAGATGCTCCGAATAATTCCAAATCATCTATATCGAGATTAGTTTCTTCTTTTATTTCTCTCTTTGCTCCTTCAAACATAGTTTCAAACATCTCTTGTTTACCACCTGGAAGAGACCAACAATCGCCTTCTTGGATACCGCCTGTATCTTTTCTTTTTGATAATCTATGTCCAAGTAACACTTTATTATCTTTTAAAATCATTACACCTATTCCAACTCTAACAACATTATTCATAAAATCACCCTTTCAAATTGTCACTTTTTTCTACTAAAATATATAGAATCATCTAGGTTTTTCAACTGTGTTTTATATATAAATCTTATCATAAATTTTATTAATTATCTATACTACAATTATTTATTACATCTTTTAATAGATTTTCTATTTCGTTCTTATTTTCTATTTCATGTATTCCAAAACATTTCTTTCCTAAATCTTTAAAAGATGCTCCGCAGTGAAAAACTATTTTTCTATCTATAATTATAAATCTATCATGATAGGAATCATTATTTATGAATGTGATATTATTATATTGTTTTAAATATTTTTGTTTTAAATTATCATTTATATTTGATGAAATAACTATTATCTTTTTATTAATACTTCTAAGCTCATCTAACAGTACTTTTCCTATATAGTTATCTATAATTATTATTTCATCTTTGACTACATTAAATATCTCTAATAGTACTGAATAAGCATCATAAATATCACCTTTAAAAAATATAGAATCTTTTGTTATTTCTTGGGAATTAAATTTATCAAACAATTCATCTATTTTTCTTGTATTATTATCAACTTTTTCTTCTAAAAGTAAAAATCTCCTAGGTAATATATTTTTATTATAGTTAATGTAATGTCTCATTTTTACAAATGTATCCATTATTATAATGCTTACTTCTGTAGCTGTCTTTGATTTTAGAATTGTTGCGAGCATATATACGCCTTGTTCTGTAAATACTCTAGGATTTGATCTTGACATATTACCTATATTTGTGGTCAAAAATTTTGACCGCAAATTTTCCTTTTCCTGATTGCTCAAAATAAAACTATACCTGCTTGGAAATTTTTCTGGATTATTCTTAACTGCTTGATTTATTTCTTTAGTTCCATTTTTACAATTATATAATTTTGCTAAATCAGAATCTAACATTACCTCCTTTTCGTCAATTTCATAAATCATATTTTCGATGATTATTACATCTTTTTCTGCCATTTCATTCATACTTTAACCTCCTTCTTTGAATAAAAAAAGAGATATCCCCTTCATCCTATTAAAAGGGATATCCCGCAGCATGTAATAATTCTTCCTTGCCTTAAAGAATTAGAACCTTAACGTCCAAATTGTCATATTAACTCATGGCAAGATAATTAATACAGTTAGAATATATCATACTATTTTTATAAATACAATCGAACAAAGAGGTTTTTATTTCTTTTTCAAAACACAAACTGTCTCTACATGCCATGTTCATTAATTATGAATAGTTGCTTTTTATATGTTTGGGTATAACTGACTATGTTCTGACATATAAACTGAAATAATATAATGTGTATTATACATATGTCAATTTTTATTTAAATTAATTAAAACTATATTCTCTTATTTCACAATTATCTGGCAAATATTTTTCCACCTGTCCATCTTCTGGCAATTCATTAAAATAGAAATGGATTGCCCTAGCTACGCCACCATGTGTTACCAAAAGTATATTTTGACCTCTATATTTTTTCTTGATTTCATCTAAAAATAAATTAACCCTTTTAAATAATTCTGGAACTGTTTCTAAATTATCGATTTTAACTTTAGAATAATAATTCCAATATTCCGTATAATAAAAATTATCTATTTTCGTATTTGTTAAAACTCCACAATTTCTTTCTTCTATTCGATCATCATATATTACTTTTATCTTATTAGAATTTATAATATCACAGGTATGTCTTGTTCTTAAAAGTGGTGAACAAATAATCAAATCTAAATTTAAATTTTTAATTTTTTTAGATGCTTCCTGTGCTTGTTTTATTCCAATATTATTTATATCTTCATTTAATAATTTTCCATTATATATATCTAATCTATTACTATCTGTGTTTCCATGTCTAATTACATATAACTTCATTGTTACTTTTCCTCCTTATATCATTTTTGTAAAGTGTGTATATTCCTGTAAGTAATAAAATAAAATCACCTAATACCATGAACCAACTATGGTAATAAATATAATAAGAGCCGTATAAAAGTCCTGTTGTTATTCCAGATATTCTAACTAATTTCATATTTGATTGCCATAGACAATATGATCTAATCATTGAACCAATTGTTGGTAATAGCGAAACCCACCCTGTCCATGAAAAATAACAATTTATCATAATTATTCCTTCAAAAATAAATAGTATTATTAAATATACAGATTTACTAAATTTATTTTTATTTATAAATATAAAAGTCCTTATTAAATTTATTATACTTAAAATTGCGCCTGTAAAAGCAGATATTAAAAAATCATATATTGCTTCAAAAAAGCAGTTTAATGATTGAACATATAATGATTTTTTTCTATCTTTAATACATATACTAATACACACTGCTAATAATGCTAAAATACTAAATACCATTTTTTATTTCTCCTATAATCTCTACTTTTTATTTTGTTTAGTCAACCCATGCCACCTAATATGGTATGAGTAAATATATTCTCCTTAAACAACCTCCATAAAACTTTATCATTTTTTTATAAAAATAAATGTTTTTTTATCAAAAATATGCTTTTTTTTGATAGTCACTGAACAGTTGATTTTCGCCCAAATATAAGGCTTTATTTAAGTTTTAAAACACATACACACTCTACATGATATGTATTTGGAAACATATCATATGGTGTTACTTCAACTAATTCATAATTATTACTAAGAAGTTTTATATCCCTTGCCATAGTAATTGGATCACATGATACATATATAATTGTTTTAGGACTAATCTTTTCTAGTATTGGAATCACTTTTTTATGTAGTCCACTACGTGGGGGATCAACAATTACTGTATCTATATTATTATTAGAAATAAAATCTAGTTTATCTTCAACTTTTCCTAAAATAAATTCTATATTTTCTACATTATTTATCTTTTTATTTGTATTTGCGGCTTCTATAGCGTCACTTACTACTTCTATTCCTGTAATTTTTGATACTACATCACTTATATAAATACCAATAGTACCTGTTCCGCAATATAGGTCTAGGACATTTTTACTTTTTTCTTTTACTATTACATCTTTTACCTTATCATACATTCTAGTAGAAATATCATAATTAACTTGAAAAAAACTATTTCTTTTGATGATATATTTCTTATTTCCAATGTATGATGTAATATAATCTTTTGTAGTCATTACTTTTTCATTTATTATTAAGACATCAACTATTTCTAAAAGTTTCTGATACTTAGCAATACTTCCATCTATAATAAGCATTACTTCATTTGTTTTATTTCCTACTTTTATAGTTATTTTTTCTATATCTTTTAACTCTATATAATTTTTTAAATAACTGATTAGATCATTAATAACTGGATTTAATAATAAACACTTATCTATTTCTATTAACTCATTAGTTTTATTTTTATAAAAACCTAGTTTGTTATCTTTTACATGAAGCACTACTTTGTTACGGTAATTAAATTTTTTAGAGAATACTATATCATTTACATCTTTATTATATTTTAGAAATTTCTTTAAGATCTCTTCTACTTTTTCTTTTTTAAACTCTTCTTGTTTTTCTTCTTTAATATGCATAAGTTGGCAACCACCGCAAACATTATAATATTTACATTTTGCTTCAGTTCTATCTTTACTGATATTACTTATTTCTTTTAATTTTGCTTCACAATATTTTTTCTTTTCTTTTAATAAAGTAATACTTACATCTTCATCTTTTAGAGCATTTTCTATAAAGTATACTTTGCCTGAAGATCTAGAAATTCCTCTTCCATAATAATCTAATTTTTCTATTTTCATTATTCTCACATCCAATTAAATTATATCAGAAAAATAAAATTAATTACATATTTTTTATAAACCTTATTCATACTAAAAATGGTGATATGTATGGAAAAAATTGTAAATGATATAAGGAAGAGATTACCAAGTAAAGATTATATTTATAAGAAGATAAAGATAGATAAGAAAGAATTGTATTTAATATTTAATGAGGTTTTATGTAGTGGTGATGGGATAAATGAATCTATTTTAAAGAGACTTACTCTTTTAAATCATAAGAATTTTGATTTAGAGAACAAACTACCTGCGAATAATATAAAGATTATAAAAAAAGATGAGATTATTTCTTATGTTAATAAAGGGTTTGTAGTTTGTTTAACGGGTGATATGATATTCGCAATTGAAGAAAAACAAAAATTAGAGCGTGGTATTACTACTATTGAGAGTGAGCTATCATTAAATGGCCCAAAGGATTCTTTTTCTGAGAGTTTCAATACTAATTTAGGTTTGATTAGAAGACGAATTAAATCTGAAGATCTATGGTGGGATGAGGTAACACTTGGTAAAAGTACAGAAACTAAAGTTGGAATTTTATATATGAATAATATTGTTGATAAAGACTTAGTAGAAAAAGTTAAAGCTAGACTTAATTTAATTGATATTGATGGAATAATAGATTCTAGTTATTTAAAAGATAACTTAGAAAATAATAATAGTTTCTTTCCAACAATATCTTCTACTGAAAGACCTGATAAAGTTGCGATGAGTCTTCTTGAGGGAAAGGTAGCAATCATAGTAGATATGTCTTCTTATGTACTTATATTACCTAATTTCTTTATTGATTTTTTCCATACTGTTGATGATTATTATCAAAAATCTATTAATGTTACATTTATTCGTTGTATTAGAATTCTTGCTTTTTTTATTGCTATTTTTATACCTGCTTATTATATTGCGGTTACAACATATAACCAGAATTCTATTTTCTTATCACTACTCCTCTTATTAAAAGCACAGCGTACGGCAGTTCCTTTTCCGGCAATAGTTGAATCATTATTTATGATAATTTCTTTTGAAATTTTAAGAGAAAGCGATCTTAGAATGTCTTCAACAACAGGTTCTGCAATATCTATTCTAGGTGGTTTAATACTTGGAGATGCTGCAGTATCAGCGGGAATTATGTCTCCTATTATGATTATTGTAATAGCAATATCTTCAATTGCTGGTTTTGTTTTTACATCAATTGAACTTGTTAATGCAATTAGATTGTATAGGATTATTTTCTTACTACTCGCAACTGTTTTAGGAGTATATGGTATTTACTTAGGTGCTATTTATCTTTTGTATAAGTTAATTACTTTGACTAGTTTTGATAAGCCTTATCTAGCACCTTTTTCCCCATTTATCAAAAATGAAATGAATGACGCTATCTATAAGAGGGATAATAAGGGAGAAAAAACTAGAAATCCGCTTCTAACTAATAATAAGAAAAGAGGCAAATATTCATGAAAAAAATTATTATTGGAATTGCATTATGTTTTTTAATATTTGGTACTAATAATTATAGTGAGTTAAATCATTTAGCAATTATTACTAATGTTGGTATAGAAAAAAATAAAGATAATTACACTGTAACATTTCAAGAAATTGTTCCTAAAAAAGAAGAAAATAAAATTATTAAAACTTACAATTATTATGAAAATAGTTCTAATAGTATTAAAAATACTTTTAAACTTTTAGAAGAAGATTTAACTAAAGAAATATATCTAGATCATTTAGAAAATATTATTATTCATTCCGATGATGATAAGATTCTTTCTGAACTTTTATCTTACTTTCAAAAAGATTTTGATCATTTTAATATTATATATACTGAAAATAATCCAAAAGATGTTATGAAGTATTCGTCTAATTATAAGTACGTTAATCATTTAATAGATAATAATACTTCGTTTAGATCTGTTAAAAAGGCAAGATTAGAAAAGAAGAAGATTAATATTCCAGTTGTAAATTTTAAAGATAAAAAGCTTATCTTTTATAAATATAAGGAGTTGAAGAAATTTGAAAGTTAAAAAAGATTTATCAATGATTGCGCTTATATTTTTTATAACTAGATGTTTCTATAATTTATATACATTTACTAATTTAATATCATTTTTAATTATAAGTGGGATTACTTTGGTATTATTAATTATAATAAAAAAAATAAAAGGTAATTTACAAAATATTAAATTATTTCAGTTTCTTTATGTTTTATCTTTGATTGCTATATTTATAACTATTTTAATAAATACAACTAAATTTATTAATATTAATTATTTTAAATATTATAACTATTTTGTAGTTACTTTGTCTTTACTAATTATTTCTTATATTATAGGTAAAGATGAAATTAAAACAATTGCTTCTATTAGTGAAGTATTTTTAATGATATTTGTTATTATTTCTGTTTTAATTTCTGTTGGATTGATATCATTAATTAAGATAGGTAATTATCATGATTTTATTGATATTAATTCTATAAGTATAAACTTATTACCTGTCTCAATTATTATTGTTTTATTTTATTTAAAAGAAAATAATATTATGACTGGATATATATTGGGTAATTTATCTGCTTTATTTGATACTATTTTAATTATTGGGTGTCTTGGTTCTAGGTTAACTAAAACATATTCATATCCCGCTATTGCTATACTAAAATCTATAACATTCTTTAATTTTATTAATCACTTAGATCAGTTGTTTTCATTTATTTACTTATTTGAATATACTATTACTTTAGCACTTATTATAAATATTTTAAAAGATATACTAAAAAAGAAAACTACTTTGTTCTCTAAGCTTCCATAGTATTACATGTGTAACCTCTTTTTATATAAAAATCTTTTTGAGAGGTAATATCATTTTGGAAATATAATTTTAAATTGTCATCTGTTTCATTATTTTTTATAGTATTAGAACTAATTACTAAAATAGGATTGGGCTCATCTGCCTTTTTTTCTATTTGATTTAAGTTAGATAAATAATTATACTCTTCAAAAAAGACAACTGGTACTTCTATAGTAGGTTCTTGAAAACTTTCAGGCAGTGCCTCTAGTTTTTTATAAGTAAGCGTATTTGTATTAACTGATCCATTAATATACTTAACTTTTGCTGTTACTTGATATAAATCAGTAGAAAAAATTCTATTACATTGTAAGATAGTTAATTCTTGTTTTTGAGGCTGATCATTGCTTGTTACTTCTTCTTTTGGAATATACTTTCTAAAAACTGGTGGCAATATAATCAAAAGAAGGAGTAACAATATACAAGATATAACTAGGATTGGACTCTTTTCTTTTTTCATATTTTGCCCTACCCTTCAGATGTTAATGACTCATGTCTGCCAGAATAAGCTGTTATTAATTTCCTAATATAGTATAAAAGAAAAGTTAATGGAACAATTGGGGTAAATAAAATAATATAATATAACACTTCATTGCCTGTAATTATATGTTTAATTCTCATTATGTGTGCAAAATGTATTGAGAAATATCCCACAATAATTAATAGAATACTAACAACTACAATAGCAATCAAAGCAGATAAATAATCCATAGTATAATTATAAAAAGAAATATTATCCTTACTTATTTTTTTAGAATATCTTTTTGTTACAATGGAACCAATTCCTACTATTAATACAACGGGTATTAAAATATACATAATTAATTTAATTAAAAATAAAAAATCGAATTTTATCATACCATCACCTATTATAAATATATCATATTATATTTTGTTTTTCAATTTATTTATAAAAGAAAAACAAAAAATGCTACAACCTAATACACAACATATAAAACCAATTACTATGATGAAATAACCATTTTTTGAGATTGTCCCATCTGTAATTTTTGTTGGATTTTTTTTGTTATAAAATATTGTAATATTACTACCTATCTTTTTATCTTTATCGTTAGTAAGTAAAATATTATCATAAGTTTTATTATTAATATCATAATTAATATATAGTATTTTCTTCTTATCTTCTCTTGTTACTACTGCATAAATATAAGCATCAGTTTTAATGCTTTCTCGTTTATTTTTATATTGTTGTAGTTCAAAGCTTACTCCATATATTATGTCAAAAACTCCAACAATAAAAACAATTATAATATATAAGTTTGAAAGTTCAAGTTTTTTAATCATATTGCACCTTCTAATTTTAATAATTGGTGTTTGAAACAGGAGTTGAACCTGTATCTTTTCCTTCGGGGGGAAATATTTTATCCATTAAACTATTCAAACAAAAAAGAAGTTTAGTTCTTACATATAGTACCATACTTCTTAGCAAAGCTCTTCCAGTCAGAAAATTTAATTTTACCATTAGTTACTTTTACATTATCAGTAGTTCCTTCAATTTCCATTAATTTATCCATATCTATTTTTCCATAGTTTATATAAGTAATACTTGTTACAGAATTATTATTAGTATGAATTTCATTGTCATAGTAATCTAAGTTTTTATAAGCCTGATAAATTGTAGTATAAGCATCTTTATATTGCTTTAAAATTGAACTATCAGAACTTATAACCTTTTCATAGGATTTTAGAACTTGTAAATATTTATTCTTATCGTAATAAGCTTCATATTTTATAACTACATCCTCCCCATTTGTAGTTGTTGTATCTCTAGTACAAGTAACATATGAATATTTACTTGTATCATATTTTGACGAGTCTATATTATCCGCAATAATGCTGCTGCGACTATCTACTCTACTACATGCACATACAATTAAAAGTAAAATTGGTAACAAAATTAGTTTAATTCTTTTCATTTTTATCGTCATCTTCCTTTAACATTTTTACGATTTGTTTTTGGTTTTTTAGAATCTGTTCTAGACTATCATGGAGCGATTCTAATATCAATTCACTCTTTAAGTCTGTTCTATAATCATTTTGGTTTCTTATACTATCTTTTTCTGCTTGTCTATTTTGACTCATCATAATGATTGGTGCTTGAAGTGCTGCGATACATGATAAAACTAAATTTAAAAGAATAAATGGATATTCATCTATTTCACTTCCATCTTTTAAGACAATAGTATTTAAAATAATCCAGCCTATTAAGAAGAAAGAAAATCCTAAAATAAATCCCCAACTACCCGCTTTTTCACTAATTTTGTCAGCAATTCTGTCACCCATTGTCATTTTTGATTCTTCTAATTTATCAACGTCAATAGAAATTGGTTGTTCAATTAATAAATCTAGTAATTCTGCTTCATCTTGTTCTTGAAGATCTGTATTTAAAAGCATTTTTACTATTTCTTTTTTTGTTTTTCTTTTTTCCATTATATACCTCCATATTTTGTTTCTAGTTAATTAAATTTCTAATTGTTGAGAAGATTTTTTCTCTAATTGCTAGACCATCTTCACTCATAGCGTGAGTAAATTCTCCTTTATAATGGAAAATACTATCCCCTTCTATTTCTTTAGTATTGGTAATAATTATAGACTGATAATTTAAATCTAATTTATTTATAGGATTTAGATAAACTGTTTTTGGTAATTCAAGGTTGGCACTATTTATTACATTACAATAATGTCCTTCTACTATAATAGAAAAATTATCAGTCACTAAATATTTTTTTAGTTCTTCTTTTATATACTCAATAGTCCTAATATATGATGGATCATTATTATCATTCTCTACCAGTAAAACAACTGAGCTTAATTCTTCTGCCATTTTTTTATAAAACTCAGATGTTTGTTTTACATCCTGTAAGTATAAAATAACTCGATTCAATTCCACTCCTATTTTAGGATAAAATACTTTAATTGGTAGAACATTATCATTTAAAACAATGGAATATTCTGTTATGTTTTTTCTTGAAATACTAGGATGAATAAGTTCATATAAATTACGATATAATTTAGTTTGCATTATATAATCACCATATTTAATATACCATATAAAAACTAATGTCTCTAATAATTTCTACTTTGGTTTACACTAATCTGTAAACATAGAGAAAAATCCTTTTTTCTTTATTGATGTTGGGATATTAGGATTATTTGTAATAATTGAAAAAATTGTATTTGATAGATCAAAGGTTGTACCATACTTGAAACTATACTTAGATTTAGTTAGCACTTTATTAACTAGAATAGCTGGAACTTCTTTTGAATAATCAAGTTTTACCTCTCTATCTACTCCTACTATGTATGTTTTATATATGCCATATAATGACGCTATAAAGAAATTGTAATCTCTTTGATCACATAGATTATAAATTGACTCTATTTTCTTATCTAGATCCATTAAAAACTCTTTAATTGTACTTAACTCTTTAAATACGCCTATATCATAATCAAATATAATATAATCATATTGATCATTAATAACACTTACTACATCTGCTACCTCTTTGATATTCATATATGTAATATTAGGAGATGTTAAATCACTTAATCCATTTAAGTAATAATTTATTGATGGTTTTCTACCTTCTGTTGTTAAGACTAAACATTTTAAATTATTTTCTTCTAATGTTTTAGAAAAGTACATAGTTGGCTTAATTTCTTCATAAATATTTACTGCATAGGAATAATCTTTCATAGGGAAAAGTGTATAAAGTTTTACGTTTGTAATTTTATCAATAAATGCATTGCAGTCTACATCCTCATAATTTAAGAATAATGCTATATCATTTACGGCTAGTTGAAAACCTGTATTCATATAGAATGGATCAACATCACGTGGTAATGTTTCTTCTGCTTTTGTATAGTTTAATTTCCTATTATAATCTGGCCATTTTTCTCCCATTCCTTTAGTAATTAGACTATAATATTCATCATTAATAAATTTTCTTTCTCCAACGATAGTTCCAATAGTAGTATTTTGATATAGTGTTATTTTATCTTCTAACGATTTTATACGTTTTATAACATTGTCATATTCAATACAATCTTTTTGTCTTAGAACTATATGAATATAGATATAAAAATCACCTTTTGGTCTTAAAACTGATATAATTTTAACTACTTGATTTATAACTTTATCATTATCTAGGAAACAAAACAAGTGAACTTTAGAACGATTATGAATGGCATCGGCAGCAATGTTAATAATTGTCTGATTGTTAGCAAATTCTGTGTCTTCTTCTAATTTTTTATATGTAGGAAGTAAGTCATGTCCAAGACTAAAGTTACGGAAACCGTTATTGTAATTATAGTTAATGTTTTCTAGTGTTGTATAAAAGTAATTGTTCATTAACATTGATAAGTTTGGCATTAACTCTCCATAATTAATAGAAAAAGAATCTTTAGATGCTACACCTAAACCATTAATAAGAAATAATATGGCTTTTTCTTTTTTTTCGTTCATATCACATCACCTATTTTCTTAATATTTCATAGCTTTTATCAACTAAATCTTGACTCTTGCTATTTTCTATTATTATTTTACCCCTTTTTTCTGATAAATTCAATAAATGATGGTTTTCTAATTGGTGTTTAACTTCTAGAGAAACTCCATGGCAACCATCTAAAAGTGCTACGTTAGGTAGGACTTCGTTTATTTCTTCTTTTATAAGTGAGTAATGAGTACAGCCTAAAACTAGTGAGTCTGCATCATGATAATGAGATAAATTTTCTTTTAAAAATCTCATAATTTCATCTTTATTTCCACTATCTATCAAATGAGCTAAATTACCACCAGAAATTAGAGTTATTTTTTGTGATTGATTGTGGTAGTCATGTAGTAGTTCAGCTACTCTTTTTGATCTTGTAGTATATGGTGTTGATAAAACAAGTGTATTTTTATAATGATTATCGTAGGCCACTTTAATAGCTGGAACTGTACCAACGAAAATAGTGTTAGGATACATTTTTCTTAGTTTTTTCATGCAAGACGTTGTGGCGGTATTACAGGCTATTACAATAATCTTGCAATCATTTTCTAATAAATGTTCTACTATCTTTGAAGTAATATATAAAAGCTCAGATTCATTTTTTTCTCCATATGGATTATTGATACTATCACCATAAAACAAATAATCTTCATTAGGTAACACTTTAACTAATTCTTTCAATATAGAAAGACCACCTAATCCTGAATCAAATACACCTATTTTTTTACTCATATTATCATCCCTTCTACTAGTACTAATTATAGCAAAAATAAGTATAATTGTATATCACATAAAAAAGTACAAGAAATAATAGCATAATTTCCTGTACTAGTACAATAAACATTTTTATTGTAGTGCTTTCTAGCCACAATTATATTTTTTTTTGACAGTAGTACAATTCCCTGCATGATCACAGAGATTCCAATAAGAAAATTTCGTTCCACCTCCAACTGAGGCTAAACATTCATGTTGGTTTCCATTTCTGTTTGTTGGATGATGGGTAACACTAGCGTACTCAAATACACCTGAAGCATATCCTGAAAGTTCATCTTTAACATAAGGACGTAAAACAGTGTCTGGTGTTCCATTGTAAGCCTTATAACAAGATGAGGTTTTCCAACCACTACTGTTTTTTGTACAACTAGCTATTTTTGGAGGAGTCTTATCTATATAATAAGAATCACTGTAACAGTTTTTTGTATTCCCTAATGCATTTGTTACTACTATTTTTAGCCTTCTCTTTCCTTCACCCACAAATGTAAATTTACCACTAGCAAGATTTTTTTCTTCATCTCCACCTCTTACTGTGTATGTGCCATTATTTTTTGTATAATACTTATAGCTTGTACCATTAGAAGTAGAATAATCGATTTTTATATTAACTTCTGTATTGACCCATTCTCTTGCCTCTGTTTCAGAGGAAATTTTAGGACATGTTATATTAGGATCATTTGTAGTATCTGCATCATCGTCGTTACACTCTATATTATCATTGCATGTTGTCGCAAAAGCTGTAGCATCTTCTGCACAAATTATTGAATTACCATTTGCATCTTTAAGATATTGATCCAAGTAAATCTCAGGTGTATATTTTATACCTCCATTACATGGTGCAGAACATTCTCCTGCTTGTCCTTGAGTAATATAAGTTTCATCACACTGCGTATAAACTGTATAATTATTTGATGTTGCAATTGTTTCATTTCCAGCTTCATCTAATGCACTTGCATTTATATTGTAAGTTGCACCATTATAACCTGCACTCGTTGAACCATTAAAGTCATCTATTCTGTTAGGATTCAGTGCACTAAAATTATAAGTCTTTTTTCCTTTTTCGGTATAATTTCTGGCAAGTTTTGTATGATTGCTATAGAATCCATATGTAATATTGTTCTTGTCATCAACATTTATATTAATATTAGGCTGGATATCATTATAATTATCCTGACTATTAGTAAGTGTAAATGAATTGATTGTTGGTGCATGGATATCAACTTTAAAGTTTGCTGAACAGCTATTAGTATTTCCTGCATAATCTTTTACATATCCATACCAATTAACACCTTTATTTGTTGTATCATTTTGAGTGCCTTCACCTTTTTTATTATATGTTACAGTACTGCTAGTTGTTAGTCCATAGTCTGAAATATCTACATTATCAAGTTGTGATAGTTGTATAACAAGTTCAGCACTACTTGTACTTGATATATTATACCAACCATTTACAGGATCTTTTGCACTTACTGGATTTACTTTACATGTTGGTAGTTCTGTATCTACATAGTATATTTGACTACAGGTAGCTTTATTTCCCACATTATCTTCTATTGATGCATAATATTCTTGACCATTTTTATTAGTGTTTCCTACATTATATGTTCCATCTCCATTATCTAACTGCGTATAATATCCACTATCTAAAAATATATGACGACTATTTTTGTTAACTCCTGAACCATCATCATCGCCATCTATAGATATTGGCAATTTTTTATTTAATCCTAGTTCTTGATTGTTACCATTTTTTGATTTGGAACTATACCATAAATTTTGTATGCTGTTTGGATCTTTTTGATACGTTGTTGTTATATTACATGATGGTGGTGTTTTATCTACATATATTCCATCGCTATAAATTGATTGACTAGCTCTTCCTGATTTATTGTAAGCTGTAACTAAAATAAAATATTCTCCTTCACTATAATCTTTTGATTTTAGCTGTATATCAACTGTACTATCTGTTAGTTGATCTCTTTGACTGATTTTATATTGAACATAGCCTTCTTCTCCTGTTGAAAGTTTTTTGTAAATCTCGTATTTATATTTTGAAACTTCTTCTCTAATCAAACTAACTCTTATTGTTGCATCGCTTTTACCATTTGTATAATGTCTGTTGTTAGCATTATAGAAATTTCCAATGTATTCAAATGTAATCTTGGTATTATTTACTTCTGATTTAGGTATAATAGTTGTTCCTGCTAATGTTGTTCCGTTAATTGTGCAATAACAGTCATACTTATAGCTACCATTATCTTGTTTTTGTACCCAAACATAAGAGTCTTTTGCATCGAATTCTTCTTTTTTAGAATTATATAATTTATTTATATATCCTTTTTCAATTAATTCATCTAATGTAACAAAATTGGTTTGCCCCTCTACTATTGGTAACAGTCTTTTATTATCTGTAAAATATGTTTGCCCAGCCTGTTTCATTAGTTCTACTTGAGAATTATCAAATCTACTATTAGTACTTTTTTTGATGTTAACTACTGAAGTTATTGCAATTGTTCCTAATATTCCTATTATTACAATTGTTCCTAGTAATTCTATCAATGTAAAACCTTTCTTTGATTTTACCTTCTTCTTTTTTTTCATAATGACCACCTTATTTTATAATTTCTAATTATATAATATAATAAAATTTATTTATTTTCAACAACTAATCATTATTCTAATTCTTTTCTTTATAACATATAATTGATTATGAAAAAGAAAAATAAATTTATTTTTATTGCTCATAGAGGAATTTATAATAATCTAAACATTCCTGAGAATTCAATAAAGTCTTTTAAAAGAGCAATTAACAGTAATGTTTCTATTGAATTAGATATTCATTTAACAAAAGATAACAAATTAGTAGTATTTCATGATGATAATTTAATTAGAATGACTGGTACTTATAAAAAAATTAGAAAATGTATGTATGATGAACTTAAACATTTTAATTTATTAAGTACTGAAGAAAAAATTCCATTATTATCAGATGTTTTAAAATTAGTAGATGGTAAAGTTCTAATAGATATAGAAATAAAAGATGATAAAAGAATTAGTAAAACTTGCAAGGAGCTAATTAAATTGCTTGATAATTATAATGGTTTTATTTTAATTCAATCATTTCATCCTAAATATATTAATTATTTAAAAAAGGTTAGACCTAAATATATTTGTGGTTTGTTGATTACTAATGCTAAGGGGTTTTGTTATAATATTATGGATTCTAAAATCATTCTAGATATTTTAAAGCCTGATTTTATTGCTTATAATAAAAATATTATTTCATGTCGTAAAGTTCAAAAACTGAGAGAAAAAATGTGTGTAATATCATGGACAATTAAGTCTAGAGAAGAACTTGAGAATATAAAAAAATATTCAGATTCAATAATTACTGAATATTTTGAATAGGTGGTTATTTTTCATAGTTACTATATTTGCTTGCTATTTTACACATGCATAAAATTATAAAGTTAACTATCAAAACTATTAGTATCAGAAATTTCATATTATCACCTCAATCTTTCTTTATATCCATTATCGCAACTTATTAATAACCATTTAAGATTAGGCCATTCTTTATCTGATGCACTATTTAAAAGATGTCTTGCACCTTCAATAATGTTTGAATAATTATATAAATCTGTAACATAAGAATAATATCCTGTATTTTCTAAATTAAATCTTCCTGTTAAGTTTTTTTCAGCAAGTAGATCTTTGAACCTTGATATCCTTGATAAATCACCATCTTGAGCTTGTCCTGTTAATAGGTAACAGTTGGTTTCACTTACTATTGCTTTTAATATAATATCACTAGTTATTGGACTATTAATATTTGAAATATCTAAACTATTATTATCTTTCCAACCTTTAAAAACATGATATTTATCGACATTATAATCTAAGTTTGGTATTTTTTCTGTTGCTCTTATAGTTAATTTTTGAAAAAGTGTGCCATCACTATTTAAGTAAGTCACATTATATCTATTTTCTTTCCAATGTGCTATCAAGTCATGATCACAGTCTACTTCTAATATAGTATCTTGTTCTATCTTTTCTTGATTGTAGTACCAGCCAATAAACTTATAACCATTTTTTGTAGGTATTGGTAAGTTACCATACTTTTCATTATATTTTATTTTAATATCTTTTTTACCTACATATCCTCCGTTAGGATTTAATGCAATATTATATTCTTTTGGAATCCATTTTGCTATTAGAGTTATATCGTCATTACTATCCTTATTAACTATGGTATTATTATCTACTAATTCATTATTTTGAAACCAGCCTGTAAAATCATAACCTCTTTTTGTAGGTATTGGTAATTCTTTGTAACTTTCATTAAATTTAATAGTTCTAGAAGCAAATTTTTCTTTACCGCCATTTGTATCAAAGTTAATTTTATATTCTTTTGGTTTATATATTGCATTAAGAATTAGGTCACCATAACTTCCTTTTTTTATTATGTAGTTTTCTATAATATTACTTGAATTATTTGATTTCCAACCAGTGAAAATATAACCGTATTTTAGAGGTTTACCAATTTTAATATTATCTGTTTCTATATTATATGTAGTTATTTTTTTATCTAAGATTCCTCCATCAAGATTATACAAAATACTGTAGTTATTAATTTTATATTTGGCGTTATAGACTTCATCTTTTTCTACTTTTTTTGTGTCGTTATCCCAACCTATAAATGTGTACCCTATTCTACTTGGACTATTTGGAAAATCTATTATGTCATTAAAGTTTTTCATTTTTCTTAAAAGTACTTTACCATCATAATCTAAAAATGCTATATTAAATTTTAACATTTCCCACTTTGCGTATAATGTTACTACAGCTTTATCCTCTATAGATAAATTTTTAAAGTAACTACCATTATTTAGAATAATATTTCCATTCTTTTTTATTGACCAACCAATAAAATTATAACCATATTTTTTAAATAAATTATTTGGTAATTTACATATTTCAGAAGAAGGACAGGTAATCGATTTCATATTACCCTCTCCGCCATTGTTATCAAATTTTACTAAATATTTAGTTTTGATTTCTTCGGAAACACTTTCTTCTACTTTTTTATTTTTATTAATATCTTTATTCTTATACTTGTATAAATTGATAGGTTTATCATTACTCTTTGTTCCAATGTTTTTACTCTTTTTTGTTGATACAAATCCAATTAATAATAAGAAAAACAATATAATAACTATTAAGACAAATGTTACTTTTTTTAATTTACTCTTCATTATTTTCCCTCCTTCACATGCATAATACTTGGTATCTTTTATTATTGCAAATGGGTAATTTTAATAATTTATATTAATTTTTGGTTCAAAAAAAAGAAACTAGTTGGTGAATTAGTTTCTTTTATAATGAAAATATGTGTGATTTTACAATATTTAATCTATTTATTTTCTACTGTATAACCATGCTTTATATATCTTCTATGAATATATCGATTGTTCTTTCTTATCTTTATATTTTTAAAATTTATTTTTATACCTTTGGCATTTTTGCTATCTAATCTATCTTGAATCTGAAAATGAATGTGTGGACCATTGGTATTACCACTATTTCCTACTTTAGCAATAACTTGTCCTTGTCTTACGATATCTCCTTCTTTTACCTGAAAGCTATCCTTCAGTATATGAGCAATTAAACTGTATTCACCATGTTTATGTTTTATAATTATATGGTTACCTCGTACATCATCACAATCACAAGTAATTGGTCTTCCTTCTTTAATTTCAGTGTCTTGATAGCAATTACATATTGATGCTACATAACCATCTAATGGCGCAATGATATCTTTGTTATAGCTATAATATTTTTTTAATTCTAAGTAATTGTCGTGGTATGGCTTATCGTTATTATCTCTTATTTCAAAATCATAAGCATAACGTTGTGAAATAACATCCCAAGAATGGGAATCTTTTTCAGAGACACCTCCAAACTCAACATAAAAACTACCTTTAAATGGTAATATATATCTATTTTTACTCATACATGCTCCTTATTATATATTATTTATGATTTTTAAAAAGTAAATTTTTTAGTTTAGTTTTTTGTGAATATTCTTTAACTTTTTCATTTATTAATTGATGATTAATCATTTTATCATTTTTATTATATATTTTTGAGGTAAAGGTTGTGAAATCTGTTTTTGACATTTTACTCATTAGTAACTCTAGTTTATTTATGACAGCTGCTTCATTTGGATAATAAAGTAGTAAATACATTATATCTCTTTCCTGATCATCACTTTCTATAACAGTATTTAAAAAATAATCTCTTATAACATCACCGTTATCAAATGGGATATTGTACCACCATTTATCACTATCATTGTTATTTATCAGAGAATATTTGTTGTTATTAACTAAATAACTATATAAGTTTTCTATTTTTTTTATCTTAACTGGTAAATTTTTTTTATTTAATTCATAAACGTATAATGGACAGTTTAGTTTTGAAAATTGTTTATCATATCGTTCAATCAAAACATATTTAGTTGTATTTTTTTCTGCATCCGTTAATATTCCTATAGTTGGTTTAATTCCTATTGTTGTAACTACTTCACTAGCTTTACTTATGATACCTTTTTCTAGGTTATTGCATATTTTATCTAACGGTATCTCATTTTGTTTTTTTGTTGATATATAAAACCTGCCTTCCATAATATTAACCTCCCTAATAAGAAATAAGTAATTATATTATAGTACAATTATAACATTTAGTAAATTTATGACTTTTTTATTTTATAAAAATATGATATTCTAAATATGTAAATTTATGTCTACGTAGCTCAGTTGGATAGAGCAATCGCCTCCTAAGCGATAGGTCGGCAGTTCGAATCTGCCCGTGGACACCAGATTGATAATAAACTCGAACTTTTCGAGTAAAAATAAAAACTACTTTCAAATAAACGAGAAAGTAGTTTTATTTTTGAATAAAATTAATGAAAAAAATTGTTATAAATGTAACAGCAGTCTTAAACTCAGCGCAACTACTCTTATATTTCTCATAAATACCAGCAAAATCATCTACTAAATCAACAATCCAACTCTCTAAATATTTTGGAGGTGTAAATGTAACTGGGAACATATGAGTTTTTATAATATCTTGTTCTCTATCAGTTAAGTCATAATATTTTAAAGAATTCTCTAAGGCATAGTATGGATGATTTCTAAGTTTACCGATTTTGGTATCTTTATTTGTCTCATTTAGAAAGAAGTCATGAAGTAAAGCTGCCCTAGTTGTTTCTTCATAGTTTAAACGAAGAATCTTAGTAATAAGGAAAGAATAATATGAAACTCGCATTAGATGATCAAATCTTGTTATACCATGGTGTCTCTTTTCTTTTGTTTTTAAGAATTCATCATTACTTAAAATCGGTTTAATAATTGTTTCAAATTCTACTATATATTTATCTAACATCAATATTCACCTTTATAATCTCTTTTTTCGTACTTTTAGAATATATCATATTTTTTTTAAAATGACAAGCTTACTAGAATAGTACAAAACTAAAAAAATATAATACAATTCCTTTATTATATTATATTTTCTGGATATTTATTTATAAATTATATATATAACTTACTTTACACTAATTCCTGTAAAATTCTATCTAATTCATCTTGTTCTTCATCTGATGGTGTAGTTTTATCTAAGTCTTTATCAAACCAGGCAGGTAACTGTTCAACTCTCTTACTACTAGTTCTTTTTGGTGTTTCTTTTCCAATTATTTTTTTCATTTTCTTATGTTCTTTTTCTGTAATTTTCATAGCATCTTCTACTGTTTCTATATTAAGTCTTTTCCATTGCCCTACTATTGTTTCAATATAACTCTTGTTTAATTTCTGATTATTGATTTTTAAAACGTAAGCAAGTAGTACATTGACAACACCAGGAGCAAGTTTTTGATCTATTAGTAGGTTTTCAATTAATCTTAAATCTCTAGCTGTTGGTTCGGCACCTTTATACTTAGCTCTTAAATAGTCATATGGACTTATGTTTTCAAATGTATAAACCATCTTAGCCCATTTACTTGAATCCCCAACTGGTTTTTTCAAATAATCTGGTTGTCTATGATAAACCATAGTTGGTAATCTGCCTGCTTCTTCAAATTGATAATAGTTGCGACAAGATTTACGTAAGATAGTTTTATCAATATTTCCTTTTTCATTAAGTGAGTCTCTTACTAAAGAAATCATGGTATCATCATCAATATTATAAGTAAAAGCAAGTGAATTAATTAATTCCTTAATATCTGAAGAAAAACATTTTTCATTAACCATTTCTTTAGGAATTGAAGAAATTAAAAAATCAAAATCTATACATTTATTTAATAAAATACTATTTGAATTTTTCTTAACTATATCATCTTGAACATCTATACTTCTTCCCGCAATAGGAGAAAATACATCATCAAATGATAAGGTAATATCTTCATAATCTTTTAAACTAATTCTTGGAACTTTGTAATAGTTTACTAATTTATCATACTCTTCTTTACCTAGGTTATTATATAAAACTATATTTAAGATGGGGTGATTAAAAATTTCATTAGCTGATAGTGGTGAAAATAATAAATATACATATTTATTAACACTTTCTTTTTTTAGATATGATTTTAAAAGACCAATTGCTTCTAGTTTTTCTCTAGCTTTGACAATTTCTTCTAATTTTAATTGCATAATAGCCATTAAATGGTGATGAGTTATGGGATTACTAACTTGTTCTTTTTTATCCAGGTCATCTAATAAAGTAAAATAAAGACTACAAGCTGTGTAACCTATTATTGGTTGATATAACATAGTTATAATTTTTTTGTCATTACTAGTTATAACTGTTTTATTTATAACTGTATATGTATCTGCTGGTAAAATTGTTAAATTTCTACTCATATAACTCACCTTTTTCTATGAATATAATATAATAAATGCAAAAAAAAAGAAAGGAAAATTTATCATAATCCTAAAAAATGAATAAATTGTTCTGGAGTTAGTTTCATGAAGAAGATAAATGCAAAGGCAATTACTAGAAATGGTCCAAATGGAATTACGTTTTCTTGTTTTGAAAAATATAAATATAGAGAAAGTGGTAGGGCAAATAAACTTCCTATAAAGATTGTTAAAACACCAAGTAATGGATCTAGAACAAGTCCAAAGAGAAACATCATCTTGACATCTCCTCCACCCATACTTTCTTTTTTAAATACTTTATTTCCTATCAACATAATTAAATACATTACTATAAATAAGAATATTCCAATACCTATATGTGAAAGCATTCCCATAAAGCCTAATTTTAAAAATTGAATTGCTATAAAATATAGACTGAAGAAAACTAGGACTTCATCCGGAATAATTAAGTATGTTAAGTCACAAACTAGAACAATTACAAGTAGAGAAATAATTCCTAGTGCAATAAGTAAGTCATATGTATAACCATAACTATAAAATGCGACTGCGAATAGCAATCCGGTGAAGAACTCAATGTAAGTAGAAAGTGAATTTATTTTACTTGAACACCATCTACATCTTCCTTTAAGAAATATGTATGAAACAATTGGAATCATTTCAATAAATGATAACTCATGTTTACATTCATCACAATAACTTCTTGAAAAACAAAATCCTTCTCCTCGTGGTAATCTTAAACCAACCACTGTATAAAAAGAACCTAGGCAGGTACCTAGTATAAAAAATAATATAATATATAATATCTGCATAACATCACCTATTGAATTTTTCCATATATATCAAACATTGGTACAACTATAGCAAGTAAGATAACTCCTACGATGGCAGCGAGTACAACAATCATTAATGGTTCTATTAAACTCTTCATCTGATTAACTAAGTTTTTATGAAGGTTTTGGAAGTGGTCAGCAACTTTTTCCATCATCAAACCTAGTTGTCCAGTATTTTCACCAGTTACTAACATTTCATAAGCAACAACTGGAAAAGCCCACTCTCCTTTAAATGATTTAGAAATTGATTCACCTTTTCCTAAATTGTTTAGTGTATTGGCAATTATTCTTTTATATATTTCATTGTTGGTTATTTTAGATAAAACCTCCATACTATCCGTAATAAATACTCCATGGTTTAGGAGAGAAGCAAAGGTTTTAGTAAACGTAGAAATTTCACTATATATAATAATGTTTCCTATTATTGGTGTTTTCATTAATAATGTTTGAACTCCAGTTCTAAAACTTTTAATATTATTATATAAGTAATAAAATAATATGATAAGTACAGCTGTTGCTAGAATAAGCCATAGATAATATGACTTCAAAAAGTCACTTGCTCCCATAATGAATAAAGTAATAGCTGGTAGTGTAGCATCTTGGTCTTCGTATAATTGAACAAACTGTGGTACTAAGTAAATTAGCATGAAAACTAAAACACATAAAGCCATTATAATAACTACAGTTGGATATGTCATAGCGCTAATCATCTGTCTTCTTGTTTGATCAATTGATGTGTAATAATCTGCCATATCATCTAGTATTGATGGAAGATCTCCAGTCATTTCGGCTGTTTTTACCATATTAATTAGTAACTTTGGAAATGTTTTTTCTTGTCTTAACATAGCATCAGATAGGTTTTCACCTTTTAATAGATCATATACTAATCTTTCATAGGCTCTTTTCTCATTTGGCTTTCTTGATTGTTTTGCTAAGATTCTTACGGAATCAACTAATGGAATTCCAGCTTTAATATATGTAGACATTTGAGTTAAGGCAAAGGATAAGGCTCCTGCTTTGATAGGACCATTTCCACCTATTTCAATATCATATGGTTTTTTTACTTCTACTTTTAATACTTCATAGCCTTGTGATGTTAAAAATCCACGTATGTCACTTTCACTTTCGGCTTCAAAAATACCTGTGATTTTTTTCTTATTGCTATCTAAAACAGTATATCTATATGCAATTAATGGTTTAGTTTGTCTTTTTGGTACTTTTTGTTTTAAATTTTCATAATTGCTTGTCTCAGATTCCGGATTGCCACTACTTTTTTCATCTTTGATGCTATCATTTTTTTTACTTATATTCATTCTGGCAGTTTCTATGCCCTCTTCTACTTTTCCGTTTAGTATTTTAGAAGGAAAGCTTAAAATAGAACTGACTACGTGATAAATAAATATAAATGGTTTCATCAGTGTTTCCATATCTTTCCTCCTTATTATTCTATAGTTTAGTATATCATAAAAAAGTTTAGCTAACAATAATTAAAACGGAACAAACAAACTATTTTTACATATATTGTATTAGAGGTGTCCAATATGTATAATAATCCTTATTTTTATCAAAGTGTTGCAAGGCCTAGTCTTATTTCAAGATTATTTGGTGGTGGTGGAACTGCAGCGGCAGCAAGAGGTGTATCTAGGTTAAATTGGGGTACAATTTTATCTAATACTCAAAAATCACTTGGTATAATAAATCAGGCTATCCCTATAGTTTATCAAGTTAAACCTATGATTGATAATGCTAAAACGATGTTTAAAATAGCTGGGGCCGTTAAAGATTCTGATAGTTCTAACTCTTCAAACAGTTATAAATCGTCTGCTCAAAATAATGAAGTATCAAATAATTACACTAATAATAAACCAATTTTTTACATATAAAAAAGTGATTTTATAATCACTTTATTAGTATTTTTACCACATAACTAGCAATTAAAAGACCTGCACTGCTCGGAACGAACGAATTACTTCCTAATACATTGCCATTTTTTTTAGGTAATTCAGTCGAAGATAATACCATTATCTTCTTTTTTATTTTCATATCTTTTGCAAATTTTCTCATGATACGAGCTATTGGATCGTTTATTGTTTTTGAAAGTTCTATAATTTCTAGTTTTGATGGATCCATTTTATTGGCAGTTCCCATACTTGGAATATAATTTATATTTCTAGTTATTGCTTCTTTCATGAGCATTTTTTTAGTATTAACGCTATCACAACAGTCTATTAAGAAATCTATTTTTGAAATGTCTATTTTTTGAAAATTATCATCATTAAGAAATAAATCGTATGTTATAACCTGACAATCTGGGTTAATATCATTTATTCTTTCTTTCATAATATCTACTTTTTTCCTACCTATAGTTTTTCTAGTTGCGATAATTTGTCGATTTAGGTTGGTAATATCTACTGTGTCAAAATCAACTAAAATCATAGTTCCTATTGCACTCCTTGATAAAGCTTCACAAACAAAGCCGCCTACTCCGCCAATACCAACTATCATTACAGTTGAATTTTTTAATTTTTCAACACTATCTATTCCAATTAAAGCTTCTAGTCTAGTAAATGAATTAGGCTGCATCTAACTCTCCCTTACTTTCTTTTTTTCTCATAATGAGAATTTTCTCATCTTCTTTTTGATGAATAAGATGTACTGGCTTTTCATATATTAATTGGCTTAAAATATTTAGCTTATGAAAAACTTCTCTATTATTTGATGCTTTATCATAATATTTTTGTAAAGTTCTAAAATTTTGATCATGTAAATACGAAAATGAATTTATAACTGATTTTAGCTCATCTTTTGATACTGTTGCTTCATTAATAATTGTAAAATCAAATAGACTCATAAAATCTAGGGTTGATTTTAAGTTTCCTATTCCATTTGCTGAAAACAAATAATCCCATTTGTCTTTATCTTCTACATTTTCAACTATATATCTTAATTTTTCAAGTTTATCATCTGTTATATGATCGTCAACACCTAACTGTTTTAAATCTATATTACGACCACGTTTAATATCAGGTATTTCTTTTTGCATATCAATTAATACTGATCCAAGTAGATTATCAAGTCCTGATGAAATTTTTCTTGAAGGTACATCAACATTATATAAATCAAATAATGAAGAATGAGAATATGACCTAGTAGAAATTAAAAAGTTTTTTCTATCTGATCTCATATTATTGTTTCTAACAAAGTTTACTACAGCATTTGGGTTTTTCTTTGGAACATTATAAACAGAACTATTGAAACTTGCTCCATTTACAATGATATCACTTTGATCAAATCCCTTTAAGTCAGTATTTTTTTTGACTTTAGCTGCATTTTTTAATTTTATTTCAACGTTACATATTTTAGCATGAGAATGTTTGTTGGAATTTATTAATATTGGCATTACTAACATCATCATCACCTCTAGCAGAGATATTATACCACACATTAAATATTTAAGCAACAAAAAAAGTCCAAGAAATCGGCTTAGCACAACGATAAAACCTGCATTCAAACAGGTGGGTGTCCATACGTCACCTTTAGGATCCCTATAAAAATAGGTATTCAACACCAGTGACAGATCCGAACTCCCGTATCGTCAATTTAGTCGGTTTTATAAGTTGCCAGTTTCGAACTTTCCTAGACATCTTTATTATATCATAGAGATAATTTTTTATGCAAGTTGTTTTATGGATTTTACAGATTATTTACTATTTATATAAGAAAGTAACTAATTCTAATATTATTGAATAAAATTTTTAAAACCGAATCATTATAAATATGAGGAGGATAATTATGAGTATAAGAGAACATATTATTAATAATTTTAAGGGAGATGACTATGATAGTTTACAAGACGCTATCAACGAATCAATTGAATCAAATGATGAAGTAACATTACCTGGTATGGGAGTGTTTTTTGAAATAGTTTGGCAAGGTGCTGATCAACAATTAAAAAATAAGATGTTAGATATTATAAAAACACGAGTAAGTGAAGGAAATAGTATGGAAGATGAAAAAAAATAAAACGAAAATGTTTTATTTTTTTATTGGTCTCTTAACTTAGCTTGGAATTCACTTTCTACTTTTTCAATAATTTTTTTGAATGATTGCATAACTTCTTCTTCATTTAATGTTCTGTTAATATCCATGAAGTTAAGTTTAAATGCTATTGATTTTTTTGAATTATCAATGTTTTCTCCCTCATAAACATCAAATACAGTTACATCTGATAAGATTCTACCTCCAGCTTTTTTTATTATATCGATAACTTTTCCAGCTTCTATACTCTTATCAAGAATAAATGCCATATCTTTTTCCATGCTTGGATATTTTGGAGCTTCTTCGTATTTTAATGGTTTAATTTCTGTCATTAGTGCTTGTAGAGATATTTCAAATACATATACTTCGTCTTTTAAAATCTTAGGGTGAACTCGACCAATAATACCTATTTCTTTTTTGTCTAATAAGATTTTAGCACTTATTCCTGGGTGTAAATCATCTACTCCACCTGTAGTAAAGCTATATCTATTTTTAAATCCCATATAGTCAAGTAAATCTTCTACAATTCCTTTCACAACATAGAAATCTACCTTTTTAGCAAAATTCCAACCATTAGAGATATAATTACCTGATAGAAGTCCTGCTATCTTGCTTTCTTCGTTATATGATTTATCATATGTTTTCGCAACTTCATAAAGTAGAATATCTTTAACTTTACGTTTTTTATTGTAATCATAGACATTTAATAGTGATGGAATGATTGATGTTCTTACAACACTCTTGTCAATACTCATTGGGTTTGGTAATATGACTTTTTCTTTATGTTCATAGTCAAATAATTTAGCCATATCAGGTGAAATTAAAGTATAAGTTTTGGCTTCGTTTAAACCTAATCTTCTAAGTCTTTTAGATACTTGTTTACGATACTTAACATCTCCTATATAGTCCCCTCTTCTAATTGGAACAATAGGCAAAGTTGAAACTAAGTTTTGATAACCATAAAGTCTTCCAATTTCTTCTGCTATATCGTTAACATATGGATCAATATCTAGTCTTCTTCTTGGAATTGTAACTGTAAATTTTCTATCTTTATATTCATAGGCAAAATCTAGTCTTCCAAGTTCAACTTTCATATCTCCTTCATCTATTTTAATTCCAAGTAATTTATTAATATCATCTGGACTAAATTCTACTGTTTTAATAGTTTTATCAACTTTATCGTGTTTAACAATATCAGTTAGAATTTCAGCATCTGCGTATTTTTCAAGTAAGTGACAAGCTCGTTTTAAAGCTTTATCAGTATATTCAAAATTAAGTCCCTTTCCATATCTGATTGATGCTTCACTTCTAAGATCAAGCTTAGCGGCAGTATATCTAATACTAACTGGATCAAATATTGCTGCTTCAATTAAGATATCAGTTGTATTATCATCTACTTCTGTATTTTCGCCACCCATTACTCCTGCTACACAAACTGGTTTTTCTCCATCAGTTATTACGATATCTGCAGAAGATAAAATTCTTTCTTTTCCATCTAGAGTAATTACTTTTTCTCCTTCTTTAGCATCTCTTACTAAGACTTTATCACCTAATTTTTTCTTATCAAAGAAATGAAGTGGTTGTCCGTATTCTAACATTACATAATTAGAAATATCTACAACATTATTAATTGGTCTCATACCTGCTCTTATAAGTCTTCTTTTTATAAAATCTGGACTTTCTTTGATCTTAATATTACGTACCATTCTTGCTGTATAATAAGGACATTTTTCTGTTTCTACATCTAGATTAAAGTGATTATTGATGGAATCATTCACTTCTTTAAAGCTATCTTGTGGTAGTACTACTCTTCTATTTAGGATTGCTCCTATTTCGTAAGCAAAACCAATATGATAATAACAATCATTATTTCTATGTTTATGGATATCTAATTCATATAGTGTATCATCTAGTCCTAAATATTTTATTGGATCTTCTCCTACTTTAGCATCGCTATTTAATTCTTCAATTCCTTTTGCGTAAGTCTCATCATTTTTTTCTTCTAGGCCTAATTCATATAAAGCACAAATCATTCCATTTGACTCTACTCCGCGAATTTTACCTTTTTTGATTTCAAAGTTGCCTGGTAGAACTGCTCCTGGAAGAGAAACAATTACTTTTAATCCTTCACGTACATTAGGTGCTCCACAAACTATTTGGATAGCTTCACTTTTTCCAACATCAACCATACATACATGTAAATGATCACTATCAGGGTGATCTATGCAAGAAATTACTTTTCCAATAACTAGGTTATCAATATGATTAGTAATTACTTTTTCTACATTAATTCCTGATTGTGTAATTTTTACAGCTAATTCTTTCAAATCCTGATCTGATATATCAATATAGTCACTTACCCATTCTAAACTAATCATTTAAATCCTTCTCCTTTCTATCAAATACTTTTTCTTCTCTTAAATCGGTATTATAGAAAACTCTACAATCGTTAATTCCATACTTTAACATTGCTAGTCGTTCTGAGCCAAATCCAAAAGCGAAACCACTCCATTTTTTTGGATCATATCCACTCATTTTTAAAACATTTGGGTGAACTACTCCTGCTCCTACTACTGTAATCCAACCTGTATTCTTACAAATATGACATCCTGCTCCATGGCAATTAAAACAACTGATGTCTCCTTCTACAGATGGTTCTGTAAATTGATAATAACTTGGGTGGAAACGTGTTTCAGTTTCTGGACCAAATAGTTTTTTTACTAAAACATCGATTGTACCTTTTAGATCAGATAAAGAGATATTTTTATCAACTAATAGTCCTTCTATTTGCATAAATTGATGTGAATGAGTTGCATCATCATCATCTCTTCGATAAGTTTTACCAGGACAAATTACACGAATTGGAACCTCTCCTTTTCCTTTTAACATTGTACGAACTTGAACTGGTGAAGTTTGACTTCTAAGTAGGACTTCTTCTCCTTCTATATAGAATGTATCTTGAGCATCTCTTGCTGGATGTCCTTTTGGAATATTTAACATTTCAAAGTTATATTTATCTAGCTCTATTTCAGGTCCATCTACAACATCATATCCCATAGACATAAATACTTCTTCTACTTCTTCTACTAACTCTTCTAGAATACTAGGAGCTCCACTTGCTACTTTAGTGGCAGGAAGTGATATATCTATAGCTTCATTTGCTAGCTTTTTATTAAGAATTTCTTCTTCATAAGAAGTTTTTCTATTTTCATAAAACTCTGTAAAAATTCCTCTAACCTCATTAACACTTTGTCCAAAAGCTTTCTTTTCTTCATTTGGAATATCCTTTATTAATTGATTAAGACTAGTTATTAAACCTTTTTTACCTAAATATTTCACTTTTAAATCATTAAGTTCATTCATATTAGAAATAGTATTTATATCATTTTCTAATAATTTTTTAACTTCTTCTACTTGTTCATATTTCATATTTATATCCTCCTTACAAAAAAAATAACTATAATCTAAGGACGAATTAATCGCGGTACCACCTTAGTTTATAGTTATTTATTATTTACTATACACTTATATTCCTTTAACGCAAGAATTACGCTTACTATTAATAAGGACTCCTAAGACGAATTCATATAACTATATTTTCTGTTTTCACCAACCACAGACTCTCTAAAAATAATCATTATATTACTACTTCTTAATCACTGCCTATGTGCTTATTGTAGCATATTATTTATAAAAAATCCATTAAATTTATAAAAAACTGTTGTTCTATTTTTTTGTTAATGAAACAAAAATAAGAGTACATATATACTGTACCCTTATATAGTTATTATGCAATTGTTGCTGTACCTGTTGCTCCAGAATCTGTAAATACGTCTTCTATAAATGATTTGGCAGTAGCATCTTTTATTTTAACGTTTACTCCAGATTTGGCATTACTAAATGCTTCACCACATGACACATCAACTGATAGGCTTGCTCCACCAATATCAAATGTAGTTAATGAACTATTATCATCTAATATTCCTTCCATAGATTTAGCATTTTGAAAAATCAGTATTTGATAGATCGATAATTTTAACAGTTGTTAATCCACCAAATTCACTAGAAGGTGATATTATTCCTGTATAAAATGAATTACTCATATCTATTTTTGTTAGTTTGAAGAAACACTTCCTATCGAATAGAACTTTTTTTACTTTACAAAAAGCAGATTTTACTCTGTTTCTTCTTCACTTTTATCTAATTGTACTAAAACCTCTCTCGGCTTAGAACCATTAGGAGGTCCTATTATTCCCCTTTCTTCTAGTAAGTCAACAATCCTTGCTGCCCTATTATATCCAAGTTTAAATCTTCTTTGTAAAAGAGAGGCACTTGCTTTTTGTGTACTTATAACAAATTCAACAATTTCATTATATAATGGATCATCATACTCTTCTTTTTGTTTCATATCTTCAATTTGAGATGCACTCTTATCTGGGGTTGTTTCTAAGTTCATCATAGCATCATCATATTGAGCCTTTTGTTGTGAAATTGTATGATCTATTATTCTTTTTATTTCATCATCAGATATAAATGAACCTTGAATACGAATTGGTGAATTCATTCCTATTGGTAAGAATAACATATCTCCTTTTCCAAGTAAGTTTTCTGCTCCTGTTTGATCTATAATTGTTCTAGAATCTATACCAGATCCTACAGTAAAGGCGATTCTTGATGGGATATTAGCTTTAATAAGTCCTGTAATAACTTCTGTTGATGGACGTTGTGTCGCAACAATTAAATGAATACCAGCTGCACGTGCTTTTTGTGTAATTCTAAGAATTGAATCTTCAACTTCTTTAGCGGCAACCATCATTAAATCTGCTAACTCATCTATAATTACAACAATATATGGTAATTTTTCTTTTTCATATTCTTCATTTTTATGTTCTTTATTCCATTTTTCTACATATTCATTATATCCTTCAATATTTTTAGTCTTAGAATCACTGAAGACTTGATATCTTCTCTCCATTTCTTCAACCATTTTTTGAAGGGCAATAGCAGCTTGTTTTGGTTCTGTTACAACTGGTCTTAATAAATGTGGTATACCATTATAAACAGAAAGTTCAACAACTTTTGGATCAACCATAACAAGTTTAACTTCACTTGGTTTTGCTCTCATCAAAATAGAACAAATAATTCCATTAACACACACAGATTTACCACTACCTGTAGTACCAGCAATTAACATATGAGGCATCTTGTTAATCTCACATACTCCGATATCACCCATGATACTTTTTCCAAGTGGGACCATAAGTTTTTTATCTGGGGCATTAACCATCTTTTTACTACTTATTATTTCATAGAAACTTACTGGTGATGGAGTGTCATTTGCAAACTCAATACCAACTGTATTTTTTCCTGGAATTGGTGCTTCAATTCTAACATCTTTCTTAGCTAGAGCTAGAGATATCTCTCTATTAATACTTGTAATTTTGTTAACTCTTGTTCCACTAGCTATTTCAAGTTCATATTGAACAACTGTAGGTCCTACATGTACCTCAACTACTTTTCCTTTGATTTTAAAGTCTTCCAATACTTTTTCTAATGTAGTTATATTCTTTTCAATAATACTGTTATCTGTAGTTTTGTTCTTTTTCTTTGGTTTATCTAAAAGATCTAGACTAGGAAGTTGATAATCAGGATTTTTAGTAACCGATTTTTCTTTTACTTCATCTTTATCTGTTTTCTCTACTGTCTTTTCTTCTACATTATTGTCAACTTGAGTTAATTCAGCAATATTTGATATTTTAATTTTCTTTCCTTCTTCTTTTTCTTCATTAGCATTCTCTTCATTACCATCGTTAATAATAACTTTTTTATGTTCATCTTTAACTTTTGGTTCTTTGACTTTCTTTTCTCTTGGAGTTCTATTTTCCCATTTTTCTTTTAATAGATCAAAAAGTGAGAATCCAATAAATAGTGAGAACCCTAAAGCTATTAGGGTAATTGCTACTATTTTCATTCCAGTATATGAGAATAATTTATCAAATACTATGGCAAATACTCCTCCAATAATTCCTCCACCTACTCCAAAGATATCGGACAAATTACCTGTTTTCATAATACTATTGAAGCCACTAACTAATTGGTTTACTGTTTCTTTAAATATTAACATCATATTACCATCATTATTGGCAACAAATTCACAATGCATTAAAACTAGTAACCCTAATGTAAATATATATGTACCTATCAACTTTGTTGTAAAAAAGTCAGGCCATTCTCTTTTGACAATAAGATATCCTCCTACAACTAAAAGTGCTACTATAAAAACCATATATATAGATCCAAACAAAAATAAGAAAAATGATGTAATAAATCTTCCCATTGGTCCATACTTGCCTAAACCTAAAATAGCAATTAAAACAAATAAAACACCATATAATTCAGCTGCATACTCAAACTTCTTTTTTGTGTCTTTTTTCTTTTTTTTCTTTGCCATAAAAACGTCTCCTTACAATAAAAAGTATAACACTTATTGTATTTATTTAAAAGAAAAAGTATTCTACTTTACATCAATTTGAATAAGTAAAAGAAAAATATAAAATTAATCTTGTGTAAAATTATGTATATGAATATAGTTGTTGAGTTTATTTTATTATCATCAAAACAAAAAAATCCTTGTTTGGGATTTTTTATTTTTCACTTAAATAATTTTTAATTAATTCTGCAGTCTTTTCTACACCTAACATATCTACATTGATTAATAAATCATAATTATTATAATTATACCAGTCTCTATTAGTGTAATATTTATAATGTTTAGCTCTTTGTTTATTGATTTTATTTATTTCTTTTAACGCATCTTTCTTTGATAAATTATAATATTTAACTGCTCTTTCTACTTTGTGTTTTTCATCACTATATAAGAATATTTTAGTAACATCTTTATTATCTTTTAAAATATAATCAGCACATCTACCTACAATAACGCAGGATTTTTCTCGTGCTAGCTTTTTAATTACTTTTTCTTCCGCTATAAATATTCTATCATCATTATTATTTTCAAATTTAGCACTTACTAATTTTTGTTCACTCTCTTCAATATATTCTTCTGCAAGACCTGATGATGAACTTGCTAGAGCTATAAGTTCTTTATCATAGAAATCAATACCTAGCTTTTGGGCAAGTAGTCTTCCTACATATCTTCCTCCACTACCATATTCACGTGATATAGTAACAACTATTTTTTTACCTTTATAATTATTCTTAATAGAATCAACTTCTATTTCTTCATTATTATTTATTACAGATAACTTCTTGTATTCTGATAAAAATATTATTCCAGCAATTACAAATGTTATACCATCAGCAACAGGTCCTGCTTGTAAAACTCCATATATTCCCTTGTTAAATGCAATACAAAGAATACAAGCTAATGGAATAAATAGTATTATTTGTCTAATAAATGAAACCATAGTAGCTTTTTTTACATTACCTAGGGATTGAACAACTATTGAAGTAGTCATTTCTAAGAAGTTTAAGCCCATAAGTAAAAGGAAAGAATGACATATAATTACAGCAAATTCTATAAATAATTTATAGCTTGAATCACTGCTAGATATAAAGATACTAACTATTTCTTTAGGGAATAAGAAGAAAATTATATTAAATACTAAACCAACTATAAAGTTAATTAGTAATACTTTTCTTAAAGTTTCTTTTACTCTTTCATAATTTCTAGCTCCATAATTAAAACCTATTATTGGTTGAGCTCCTATAGAAATACCAAGGATAGTTGATATGTATAAACTATTAATTTTTGATATAACACCATAAACAGATAATGGGATATCCGCTCCATATTTTGTATTAGCCCCATATTTAGTCATCATATTATTCATAAAAATAAATAGGGCTAAAACTGTTGATTGAGTAATAAACGAAGATAGTCCTAGACCTAAACTCCTGATAATTCCTTTATCTATTTTAAATGAGTCTTTATTTAATTTTACTGATTTAACTTTACGTAGGTAAACTACTGCCATTATAAATGAAATTATTTGACCTATAATTGTTGCGATTGCTCCTCCTTTGACTCCTAAATTAAAGCCAAAGATGAAAATTGGATCTAATATAATGTTTATAATAGCACCTACCACTAGTAAAACCATCGAATATTTTGGTGAACCATCTGCTCTAATTAATTGAGAAAGTGCGGAATAAATAATCATAAAAGGTGCACCTATAATTATGATTCTTCCATAATCAATAGCATACTGATATACATTTTTAGTACACCCAAATAAATAGACTAGTTGTGGTAATGAAATGTATGCAATTAAGCTTAATATGATTGATATTATAAAGGATATTGTAACAGCTTCACCTACTATTTTTCCTCCTTCTTCTTTTTTACCTTCTCCTAGTTTTAAAGAAAGATTTGCTGCTGCACCATTACCTATTAGTCCAGCGACTGCATTAAAGATAATAACTAATGGAAATATAACGTTGGTTGCTGCATTTCCTAGTGTTCCTACTCCCTTTCCTATAAATATTTGATCTACAATATTATAAACTGAGTTGATTAACATACTGATTACGCAAGGTATCGAAAAGGTTAATAATAGTTTATTAATATTTTCTTTTCCTAAATCCATTTTTTTCATAAAATACCTCCATTCAATGTAACTATTTAAAGCGACATATATCAATATAGCACATTTTTAAATTTTTCGTAATATTTTTTTTCAAAAAAAAACTTGCTTTTATAGCAAAGTTAATCTTAATAATTTCTTTCTTTTAGGAATGGTGGTAAATCAAAATCTCCATCATCACTACTGTCATCATTTGAACTTACTGGAACTGTTTCAGGTTCTGATTTAAAGATAATTGGATCTGGTTCTACTCTAGTACGTCTTGTTGGTTGTTGTTGAACATTATTATATACTGGTTGATCCATACTATCTAGAATTTCAGTTTTATTTTTATCAAATCCTGTTGCGATTACAGTAACAATTACTTCATCAGATAAGTTTTCATTAATAACAGAACCAAAGATTGTATTTATATCTGTATTAGCTGCTGCTCTTACAACTTCAGCTGCTTGCTCTGCTTCAAATAAAGTTAAATTAACACCACCTGTAATATTAATAATGGCATCTGTTGCTCCATCGATTGAAGTTTCAAGAAGTGGCGAAGATACAGCTTGTTTAGCAGCTTCAATTGCTCTATCTTCTCCCATACCAATACCAATACCAATTATTGCATGTCCTGATTTTTCCATTACTGCTTTAACATCAGCAAAATCAAGGTTAACTAATCCTACTACAGCAATTAAGTCTGAAATAGATTGAACACCACGACGTAAGACGTTATCAACTTCTTTGAATGCTTCAAGCATTGGAGTTGTTTTATCAATTATTTCTCTTAATCTATCATTTGGAATTACAATTAAAGTATCTACATGTTTTTTTAATTCTGCGATTCCTTCCAATGCATTTTGCATTCTTTTCTTTCCTTCAAAAGAGAATGGCTTTGTAACGATACCTACAGTTAAAGCACCTAAAGCTTGAGCTATCTCTGCAACTATTGGAGCAGCTCCTGTTCCTGTTCCTCCACCCATTCCACAGGTAACGAAAACCATATCAGCACCTGTTAAGGCATCTTCTATTTCTTTTTTTGATTCTACTGCAGCTTCTTTACCTATCTCAGGTCTAGCCCCAGCCCCCAAACCATCTGTAAGTGATGCTCCTATTTGAATCTTTACATCTGCTTTTGAACTGTTTAATACTTGCAAATCTGTATTAGCAGCAATAAATTCTACTCCTTTTACACCAGATTCAACCATTCTATTGATAGCATTACCGCCACCGCCACCAAGACCGATGACCTTTATTTTTGCTAACTGATCCATTTCTAATCCGCCTATCATACCTTATCCTCCTAATTTTCAAAAAAACGTCCAAATACTTTATTCACAATATTATCGTTTGTTTCTTTTATTTGATTTACTGAAATTAATTTTGTTATATCAGATTCTTTTAACATATTTGTCTTTTTACCCCTTAGAGCAAGTTTTTGATCAAAATACTTAATAGAACCAAGCGTAGAACTATATTTATTATGTCTAACTCCCATGGTAGTAATATTACAAACTCGTGCTTTTATTCCTAAAACATCTTCTGTTATGTATTGAAAACCAGCAAGTTCACTTACTCCACCTGTTACAATTATATAACGTATTTCTCTTTTTGTTAAGTTTTTTAATTCATTTTTTGCTATTTTTAATATTTCCACTAGTCTTGCTTCAACAACTTTTGATAATTCTAGTTGATTTAATTCTCTTTTTTCACCGCTGTCTAAAGTTACTGGTTTAACTTCATTAACATCGGCATATTTACTCGATGCAACAACAAAGTTTTCCTTTAATTTTCTAGAATCACTTAATTTTGTTTGAAAAATATAAGTAAGATCCTTATCAATATTTATACTACCAACATTAAGAATTTTATTTTTTATCATAATACCCTTATTATAAACTGATATAGATGTTGATGTTTCACCAATATCAATCATTGCTGAAACTGTTTTATCAATTTTTTCATTTCTTACTTCAAAATAATCTCCTGTTGCGGTATAACATACATCTACAACATCAATGCCTCCAAGTTTTAAAACTTGCAAAAAATCGTACAAATATTCTTTAGGTGATGTTGTTATTAATGCCTTTATGCCTAAGACGTTGCCTTGAAGTCCTTTAGGATCTTTAATACCATCTTTTTGATCAACTTTAAAGCTTATTGGCATAACCGTTACAACTTCTTGATTAGTTGTAACTTTTCCATCTAAAGCATCTTTAATAACCATAGATACATCTTTTCCCGTTATCTCCTGATGATCTTCTATTTTCACTTCTCCAAAGACAATATCCATGTGACAATCATTTGTAGGAATACAGGCAATAGCTTTTCCTATTTTGATACCTAACATATCATTAATTTTTTTGATAGCTTTTTTTATAGCATTCACTGCTTTTCTACCATCAACTATTTGTCCTCTTTTTATTCCAGCAGATGGAGATGATACTGATGCAATTAAGTGAAAATCATTATCAACTTTATTGCAAACTAATATTTTAATAGTATCACTACCTAATTCAATACTAGTATAATAATTGTTCATCCTATCATACTCCAATCTTAACAATAACATTATACTATAATTTTTAAATTAATCAAAGTATTTTGAAAAAAATGGTAAAGATTACTAAATATTACTTTATATAATATATATCATAACAACCTATCTTTTTTATCTTTTTCCCATGATTAGATATATATTTTAATGCGTTTTTATCAATCTGACTGTTATTCTTATAATCATCTCTATTAATTAAGAAATATGTTTCTTTATATTTTTTTAGCTGAGTTACTAATTTTTTGCTACCGTCATATCCCCAATTACCTTGATTTATTAAATCTATATACCCTATTTTCTTATCCTGAATCAATTTAAAATAATAAGCATTAGCATCCAACAAAACTATTTCTTTATCCTTTTTATCCATCCATTTTAATATCTTTTTTGTAAAATCATAATTGTCTCTTGATATATATCTATAATTGAAATTATTTAAGTCATTTGGGTATACACTCTTTTTACCACTATAATTTTCGCTAAACATCAATACAGATTCAATTATAAGTAATGATACAAAAAACATTTTATAATTTATATAATTCTTCTTTATTTTTGAAACAATTATATTGCTTAAAACTATTAAATACGGTGAAAGATGAAATAAATCACAAATTGGTATAGTAATTGATGCAAAGAAAAGTGGATAATAAGCAATTTTGTTTTTTTCTTTTACTATTACATACAAATTAAACAATAATAATAGTGTGGTAACAACTGTATAACCATTAAATCCTTGACTATTCTTACTGAAATCTAATAGACCAAACACGCATAAATCAAGAAATTGTCTATAAGAGTTTGTTATTAATAAGTAAATAATAAATAGAATTATAGGAATACCACAACCTAAAAGTCTCTTCTTTATTTTATCTTTATCACTTGCACATAGTAAGCTACCAATTAATACACAAATTCCAACTGTTTATTTTGTTAGAATTAAGCAACCTAGAATGATTCCTATAATGTAATCAGTATATTTTTTATTATTTTGCATTTTTTCCAAATAAATTAATATGATTGTTAAAATAGCAAGAAAAGAATTATAATTTGGGAAAGTTAAATAAAATGGTATAAAAAACATGATTATAATAAGATATGCTTTTTTATCATACATTTTAAATAATAAATAACTACAAAGGCATAATATACCTGCATTAGCTATATGTATTGATAATATTCCTTTACCAAAAATATGTAAAAATAAAGACATAAACATAGGATAGAATGGTGTTAATACCATATTGAAATCTCTATATGGTACTAGACCTTTATAAATGTTATAACTAAATCCATAATTCCATATTTCGTCAATATTCATTGGTGAAATAATCAATGTAAAAATTAAAAATGTAAAGAATAATAAAACATATTTAATAATTACTTTTAAATTTTTATTTTGCTTCATATACTTCATAAACTCCAACTTTCTTTATTAATTTATTATTTTTTTTGATTAAGTTTGCATATTCTTTTATATACTGTTGATTTTTATCTTTATTATCTACTAGTGTAGAATCTATTACAAAAAGGCAGTTTTTTTCTTTTTTCAATTTATTTTTTATTTTCTTTTCTCCATTATAGCCGTAGTTACCATAGTTTGGCAAATCATAATAATTTAGTTTTTCATCATTAATAATTTTATAAAAATAATTTTCAGAACCACGTAATAAATATATCTTTTTATTTTTTATTTGAGACAAATACTTGTTTAATTTAGTACTATCTTTATAATATTGTTTACTAGTTATTGTTAATGGAAAATTATGATAATTTACTAACATTGGTTCTTTAAAAAATTCTAGAGTTATTAAGGACCAAATGGTACATATAACTGATATAACAATAATTATATTCTTTGTCATATTTCTTTTTATTTCATGATTAGTTAAATATATAAATACTACTATTAATAAAAAAAGTGAAACATGATAGTAATCTATTATAGGTAGAGCAATTACAGAGAAACATAAAGCTTCAAAGTTAGTTATTTTCTTATCTTTTCTTATGCAACAAAGTATTATATATAACAATCCTAATATAAGCAAAATTATATAGAAGTAATCAATATATGCATTACTACTTTTAAAGTTACGTAATCCTAGAAAGCATAGATTGAACCAGTTATATAAGATATTATTTGTTATTAAATAAATTAAAAATATAGTTGTTGGTATTAAGAAACCAATTATTCTTTTTACAAATTTTTTTCTATCTTTAAAAAGATAAATAAATGATGGTAAACATATAATTAACCCTACTGTTTGTTTGGTTAAAAACATAATACCTAAGATAATTCCTATTAATAAGTCGTCTTTATCATTTGATTCCATGTAGTATAAAATAATAAAGAAAAAGAATAGTAAAAAATTATATCCAGGAAATATTGTTGTGGAAATAGCAATAGGATATGGTATTAGCATGAACAGTAAAAATAAATAGACTTTTTCATTTAGAATTTTTTCTAGAATATAAAATAAAATTGTTAGTAAAAGAGCTTGTTCTATATAAAAGGTTAGTATTGAATGATTAAAGATTAAACCTATTGAGTATAAAAATGGAGAAAAAGGATTTATTACTAAGTTAAAGTCTTTATATGGTACTTCTCCAAGTGAAATAGCATAGCTAAAACCATAGTTAACATACGTATCTCCTCTATTTACCGTAAAGATAAAAATTAAAGATACAAGAAAAAAGAAAAAAATTGTGATATATTTTAAATATTTCTTCATATTATTGCTCCTTCAACTTTTGTAGTAAATTTCATATTCCCCTATTTTCTTTAATAGTTTGCATTTTTTCCTTGTGTATTTTGCTAACGAATAAATGTATTGATTTCCCTTACTCTTTATATTGATAGATGTATCTACTAAAACAATGCTGTTTTTCTCTTGTATAAATTTTCTATACACTTTATAGTCACCATTATATCCATAATTTCCATGGTTCAATGTTGAATAATATGTAATTTTTTCATTTCTATTTGTATGAAACAATATGTTTTTCTGACCTTGAAATAAACATATAACTTTTTTGTCATATTTTGCTATTTCTTTATTTATTTGTTTATAGTATTCAACCTCTTTCTTATCATACAATTTCAGAGGATTATTTTTAAAAGAATATACAGTTAAATCAAAGCACTTTAAACTAGAACTAAAAAATAATATACTTATTGTCATAGAAATGACAAGGAAAGAATATTCTACATTTTTCTTAGTTATTTGAAAAGACGATTTATAAAAGAAAATAAAAATAAATCCCAGCAAAGATAAAGCAACATGATAATTATCAATTAGTGGATAAAAAATTGTGCTATAGGCTAAATAATACAAATAAGAAATGTCCTTATACCACTTTTTCTCTATTATCAAATATAAATTACATAGTAATAATATTATAATAATTATTAGGCAATTTATCTCAAAAAATGTATTTTTCTTTGAAAAGTCAAATAGACCTAAAAAGCATAAATCAATAAATTGAGTTAGTGAAGATGTAAATATTAAATAAATTAGTTGTATTACAATTGGAATAAGTAAATATAGTAAACGTGTAGCTAATTTATTTTTGTCCTTTTTTAAGTAATATAAAATATTTACTAAAACATAGAAAAAGCCAACAGTCTGTTTTGTTAAAAGGGCACAGCCTAATACAATTCCTATTAATTTATCATTTGCTTTTTTTTGTTCTAAATATATTAATAAAATGTAAAAAAAGAATAAAATAAAATTATACCCCGGGAATATCGTCTTAATAAACTGTATTGGATATGGAAGTAACATTATTAATATAAATAAATATGCTTTCTTTCCAATCATTTTTTCTATCATTAAAAAGACTGTAGTCAATAGTATAGCCTGTTCTATATAAAAGACCAAAATTGAATGATTTATAAACAATCCTATTGAATAAAGAAATGGTGAGAATAATGGGACTACTAAATTAAAATCAACATATGGAATTTGCCCCATTGTAAGCGCATAACTAAAAGCATAATTATTATATGTATCTAGGCTGTATTCTGTAAAAATAAATTGTATACATAAAAAAAAGTATGTGAAAAAGAATAAATATTTTAAAACTAACTTTATTCTGTTTCTCATACGTCATCCCTACTCTCTTATTTGAAAATGGTTACCACTATCTAGATATAATATTCCCTTTCTTCCATCTAATTGTGTTAAAACTTTATTATAATAGTTTATCATTTTAAATTTAGTTAAGGTTAAATAAACTGTATTGTCATCATCCATGTATAGTAAAAATCTATCTTTATCATAATCATTTGGGACATAAGTTATTTCTGATATTTTCCCAAGAATATTAGTATCTATCTTTCTGATATGCTCAATTAGTGATGCATATTTTGTATCTGGTACATAATTCATAACTCTAGGGACTCTATAAGTGTCATTATCATTTAATTTTACTTCTTTTTTATTTTCTAAAACGACAGTTTGATTAGTAACGTTTATAAATAATGGTTTGTTTTCTTTAATTGTTAATTCTAAAACATGATAAAACTTTCTTTTTATGGTTACTTTTTCTATAAATGGATCTTTTTCTAATTCTTTCTTCATCTTGGATGTTTTTGTCAAAAAGAAACTTGGATAGTCTTTAATTCCTGCTTTTTCTATTATTTCATCATCATTTAAATGATCTGTACCTATAATTACAATGTTTTTTGTTTTACTATTTAGAATTGTATATATTAGTAATGCAAAAACACCTAGTATCAAAAGTACTAGAAGTAAGTTTACAAACTTAATTTTTCTTTTCTTTACTAGTTTTTTTGCCATATTTTTTTACTCCCAATTTACAAATTCTTGTTCTGTAGTTAAAGAAACATGATATTTTTTTTCTACTTCTTTTTTAACATAATCAATTAACTCTTTTACGTCATTTGCAGTTGCATTTCCAGTATTAATTATAAAATTAGCATGTTTTTCACTGACTTGTGCTCCTCCAATTTTTTTCCCTTTTAGACCACAATTTTCGATTAATTCACCTGAAAACATTCCAGGTGGATTTCTAAATACACTACCTGCGCTTGGATATTCTAAAGGTTGAGCTTCTTTTCTTCTTTGAAGTCTAGATTTCATAATTTCTTCTATAGCTTCTTTCTTTCCTTTTTCTAGCTTAATTGTAGCCTCTAAGCAAATATAGTTTGGATGAGTCTTTAAGAAAGAGGTTCTATAATGAAATGCAAGTTCTTTATTTTCTAAAGTGACTATTCTAAAGTCTGGAGTTAATACCTTTATCATCTGGACAATATAACCCATATCGCTTTTATAGGCGCCTGCATTCATAAATACCGCTCCACCAACAGTACCAGGTATTCCTGCAGCAAATTCGAGACCTGTTAGAGAATTTTTTAGAGCTATTCTAGAAAGTTTCATTAATGAATAGCCCGCTCCAACTCTTATCTTATTATCAAAAATCTCTATATCATCAAATTCTGTAAGTTTTATCAAAATACCATTATAGTCAGCATCACTAAAAATTAAGTTTGAACCATTTCCCAACATTTTATATGAAATATTATTTGTCTTAGCCCATTTTAATAAAGTTATTAATTTTTCTATATTTTTGGGATAAGCTAAAACTTTAGCCTTGCCACCTACTTTATAAGTTGTATATTTTGATAATAGAACATTCGTCTCTAATTTGCCAATATTCATTTGTTTTAATTGCTCTATTAATTCTAAATTCATTTTAATCTTCCTCAATTGTCTTTTTTATTTCTTTGTAAACTTTTGTTGCGGAATTTGGAATTCCTAACTTCTTAGCTGCTATTTTCATATTCTTATAATTCTTTTCATTTAATAATATGCTATCAATTGCAGTTATAACAGTCCCCATAGAAAATTCTTCTTCAGTTATTAGTTTACAAGCCCCAGCATCTTCTAATTCTTTTGCGTTCTTATACTGATGATTGTTGGTAACATATGGAGATGGCACTAAAATTGATGGTAAGCCAATAGCTGTTATTTCCGCAATAGTTGATGCTCCTGCTCTTGAAATTATTAAATCTGTCTTCTTTAATATATTAATAAAATTATCTAAGAATGGAACACATGCAACATTCTTTGGTAAATTCATAATTTCGAAGTCTTTATAGTATTCTTTCCCAGTAATTACTATTACTTGATAGTCTTTAATGTTGAAAGCTGGAATTATTTGTTTAATTTTTTGTGTCATGGTAGTAGATCCTAAAGAACCCATAACTATAACAACTAACTTTTTATTTTCTTTTAAACCAAAATCACTTTTGTTAGCTTCTTTTGCAGCAATTATTTCTTCACTTCTAGGATTACCGGTGTAGACCACTTTATTTTTATCAAAATATTCAACCGTTGACGGAAGTGATACACATATTTTATCAGCATACTTTGATATCAACTTATTAGATACCCCTGGAATAGAATTTTGTTCATGTATTAATATTTTTACCTTCAATTTATGTGCTGCGATCATAACTGGAGCTGTTATATAGCCACCCGCACCAATTACTATATCAGGTTGAAAGTCTTTGATTATCTTTTTAGCTTTTCTGATTGCTTTTTTATACTTTATAAATACAGAGACATTTTTTAATAAATTCTTTCTATCAATTCCCTGCATCTCAATTCCTACATATTTAATACCGAGTTTAGGAATTAGTTCACTTTCCATTCTATTTGTTGTTCCTATATATAAAATTTCACTAAAAGGTTCTTCTTCTTTTATTTTATTATAAATTGCTAGAGCAGGATAAATATGTCCTCCTGTTCCTCCAGCACATATTATTGCCTTCATAAAACCACGTCCTTTATCATTATATCATAATTCTATGTAAAAATTTAAAAAAAAAGAAGATTCCAGTTAATCATTTACAGGAAGTTCTTGATCACTTTGAATTGCTTCTACTTTAATTAAACCATGGAAATGTTGGTTCATAATCTCATTAGTTGCCTCAGCTTTAATCCAAAGTTTTAGGCTATATGAAGATTTATCATCAGTTTTTAGTATTCCTTCCGTAAGTACTCCTCCTGATGTTCCTAAGTTTCCTATTGTTGCTACCTCATTATCTTTAGAAAAAGAATATTTTATATTAGACCAATCTAATTTTAAACTACTGCATCCATGTTCTTTATACTTTTCTTCATCATTAACTAGCAGAATACGATACTTTGCATCTGTAGTACCAGAATTTTTAACTGTAAATGTGTAAGGTTCAAAACTTTCACCTTTATCATCTGTTACAGGTACAGTATTTAATAAAGCAATTCCTTTACTTGCACTTTCATCTAATGTCAAAATCAGTGTAGCTGTGTCCATTTTATTTTCTTTTTTACCATGATACGTTTGAGTCCAAATAGCATAACTTACTGCTAAAGCACATATCAAAACACTAACTATTAGAACAATGAAGCCTAATTTATTTTCCTTTTTGCTATCAGTCATATAAATACACATCCTTACTTTAATATGATTATATCTAATTTTATTTTATTTGTAAATAAAATTAGCAACGATTTAAGAGATAGTCGTTGCTACTTGAGTTCCTTCATCGGTAACTACAATTTTACCATGATAATGTAATTTGCTGCCTGTTGGTAGTGTATTATTTGCTATCCAGAATCTCATTGTGTATTCTTCCTTCTGTCCTGCTTTAATTACTCTTTCTAATACTTCTCCATTTACTAAGTTAGAAAGGACTTGAATGTTACTTTTTTCTTTTTCTTTGTGGATAGAAAACTTTATGATATTATGTGGTATTTGATATTCACCACAATCATCTTTTATTACTTGTTTTTTATTATCATCTATTTTGATTGAATATTTTAAATTTTTATTTGTGTTGTTTTTTATGGTAAATGTATAGGCAGTTGAAGATAAACCTACTGAATCAGTAACAGGAGTTACTTTAGTAAGATTAACTAAATCTCCACTTTTTTCATGAAATGTAACATCTAATGTAGATGTATTATAATCTATATTTCTAGAATCTTTAAATTTATAATAAATATAATGCGTACTTATTAAAGCAAACAATAAAATTACTGAAATTGATACTAACTCTTTTTTTCTATATTTTAATGAACTAAGCATATTAACACCTCAAATACTAATCTCTATTTTTTATATTTTTTATTTTATGATATAAAGAAAAAGCACATTTATAGGTATGATACCAGAATTTTGAAATAACCAAATCAAATTCACCTATTAATTCAACTACTCTTCCACCATATCCACGTTTAAATAGATATAGACCATATAATGGATTTTCTTCTCTAAAGTCACCTGTAATACCATAAAAATTATATCTCTTATAACCGTTTTCTATGGCATATTTGCATCCTTCCCAATGCACAGTATAGGCAGATTGGAACTCCATAAATTCTTCATAACTTCCTCCTACTAAGGAAAGTACCTCGTTGCCATGAACTAAGAATAATATTCCTCCGAGCAATATTACATCACCATGTTTTTTATTTAATTCTTTTATCTCTTTGATTTTCTTTTCTACTCTTTCAATATTTTTCTCTGTTTCTTTTTGTTTTGACTCATATTTTTTTTCATTCATTTTATTAATACCATCATCGTGTTTATGTTTTCTCTCATCATATTCTTTTTGATATGAGTCTTTTTCATGATTTAAGTTTTTTAATAATTCTTTGGTATGAAGTTCAGCAAGTAGAATTTTTAATATTCCATCAGGAGATAGTGCTTTATACATTTCTTGATAATATGATAATGGTCTATCAATAAATTTTCTTCTATCACCTGTACGTTGCATTATATCCTTAAACTTATCCAATTCGTCGTATCCAATTTCTCTAGTTTTAATACATAAACGTTCATTTTTTCTAATAATTTGTCTTGTTTTAGAATCCATGCCTTTCATAATTTCATCTACTGTTTTGTTCTCTGTATCAGTTACAAAAATCCATCTAGGCTGAAGAGTCTCTTGCATAACATTAAAACCAAAATGATGATAGCCTAGTTTTAATAAGTTTTTATATGCATCTTCATTATCAATACCATTTTCTACTATTTTTCCATCAATATCACGCTCTTTGTATGGAATATATGGATCTATTTTTATGAAAATACCTTTATTTTTTTTAGCGTATTCTTTGATTTTTGATGTGAACTCACCTAACAGGTCATAGTTTTTATAATCAATTAAGAAACCACGTGGGGCATAAAACATTTTTTTATGGATTATGGGCAATTCTTTTGCTAATAAAAGTGTAGCGGCAACAACTTTCTTTTTATCCTTTAATCCTAATAGCATAGGAGTCCAACCATTACATTTTTTTAATTCTCCCCATGCACTTGTTTGATTAAAGCTTGATTGTTCATGATTTTCTTCAAACTTATCAAATTCTTTTTTCGTTAACTCAACAAACTCCATACTATCGCCTCTTTCATCTTTTATTAGTATACCATAAAGAATTAAAAAAAACTAACAAAAGAAAAAAAGAGTAATAAAATTTACTCTACTATTAAATACTTTACAAATCTTTATTAACTTGTTCATAGTGATAGGCATCTCTTACCATATCATCTAATGTCTTTTTACAAGAAAAGCCTAATTCTTCTTTTGCTTTTTTTGGTGATGAATAACACATTGCAATATCACCACTTCTTCTTTCTACTATTTTATATGGGACTTTTAAATTATTTACTTTTTCAAAGGCATGAACCATTTCCAAAACACTGTATCCTTCTCCTGTACCTAGGTTGTAGATATACAATCCTTGTTTTTCCTTTTCTAACTTTTCTACAGCTTTGATGTGACCAATAGCAAGATCAACAACATGAATATAATCTCTTACCCCAGTACCATCTTTAGTGTCATAATCATCTCCAAAAATTGATAAACATTCTAATTTACCACTAGCAACTTTGGAAATATAAGGCATTAAATTGGCTGGTATTCCTTTTGGATCTTCACCTATTAATCCACTCTCATGCGCTCCAATTGGATTAAAGTATCTTAAGATACAGATATCCCATTCTTTGTCTGAGTTATATAAATCTTTTAGGATTTGTTCTACAAATAATTTACTAGTACCATATGGATTAGTAGTGCCACCTGTTTTAGCATCTTCTGTAATAGGTACTACTTCAGGATCTCCGTATACAGTTGCACTACTTGAGAACACTAAACGTTTACAGTTGTTTTCTTTCATAACACTAAGTAATGTTAAAACACTAGAAACATTATTTATGTAATATTCAACTGGTTTTGCTACTGATTCACCTACTGCTTTATATGCAGCAAAATCTATAACACAATCTATTTTATTTTCATGAAATATCTTTGATAATATCTCTTTATCTAGCATATTACCTTCATAAAACTTAATCTTCTTGGTTGTTATCTTTTCTATCTTTTCTAATACATCTTTTTTACTATTACTGAAATTATCTAATCCAATAACATTATAACCTGCATTTAAAAGCTCTACACAGGTGTGACTTCCTATATAACCACAGCAACCTGTTACAAAAATATTCATCTTATCACCTCTAGTGTAATTTTAACATACTTTTGAAGTGAGAGCTATCTTTATTTTTTATATATTTTGACTTTGCAATCATTTTTATTTAAAGGTTCTTCTATTTTATTTTTAATAATTTTTAAAACTGTTGATGTTTTTCTCAAAACGTCCTCTTCACTTATAGAAAACTGTCTAGCTATTTCTCTTGTTGGTATATTTTGAAATTTTTCTGTTGCAATTGTTAGGGTATCTTTTGGTAATTTTTTTAGAGATTGTGCAAACTCACCACTTGTTATTACATCATAATACTTTTCTTTTTCTAATTTCTTATCTTTTCGATATTTTACAGATTTTCCTAATCGTTCGTTTTCGATTATAATTTTTATTCTTGGCAATACCCTTGTGTGGAAAAGCTTTTTTATCTCTGACTGGAACTCTCCCATATCTTTTTCGATAAAATCAGAATTATATCTTTCAAGGATATTATTATATTCATCTTCAGCTAAATCTAGTAACAATACATTTAATATATCTTTATCATAATTTTTTTGATACTTTGTATTTATATATGTTATTAAACTATCTGTAGAAATATAACATCCCGTTGAACTGTCACTATTTGTTAATTTGTGTAAATTTTCTTGTGATGTTTTAGGACTATTCATATAGTAAGCCAAATATTTTGTTTCACGATTTTTTCTTATTTTATTTAGACTTCTTTTTTCTATTTTTCTGACGCCTTCTTTAGATATTCCTAATGCTTCACTTATCTCCTCCAAAGTCATTTCTTTATTTTCGTCAAAACCAAAACGAAGCATTAAAACTTTCTTTTCTCTTTCGCTAAGTGTTTCGAGCATAATTTTCTCTATGTCATTATTTGCCATTTTATTATTTATATCTTGATCAACTTCAAAATCTGATGGAACAAATTCTCCTAATTCCTTTGTTTCTTCACAACTTACCATTGCATTTAAACTTGTTGGATGGTTTCTTTCATTATAAACCTCCAGTGTCGTATTATATGAAAGATGCATAGCTTTAGACATTTCTGCAATAGTAGGTTCCCTTCCAAGATTCTTTTCTAATTCTTCACTAATTCTATTATATTTACTTATTCTTTGTACTCTTCTAGAAGGTAATTGAATCATTCTACCTTTTTTCTCTAGAGATCTAACTATAGCCTGTCTTATCCACCAGGTTGCATATGTTGATAACTTATATCCTTTGGTAACATCAAACTTCTCTATACTAGTCATCAATCCAATGTTTCCTTCTTGGATTAAATCTTCAAATGATAAGCCGTGATATTTATATTTTTTTGCAATAGGAATTACTAATCTTAAGTTGCTTTCTATTAGTTTCTTCTTTGCAGATATACTTCCTGAATTATATTCATAGAATAAATTTATTTCTTCTTCTTTCGTTAGTAAATGATACTTCCTAATTTCCTGAAAATAAATTTTTAAGTTATCAGTATAGCAATCTTCTTCTAAATCATCTAACTCATCTTGAATTTGAATATTATTTAAACAACAATATCCTTCAATAAGAGAAGATATAAAACTATCTTCAGCGATAATCGAAGATATTTTGGATTCACTTGATTCAGTTTGACTTAGTGATATTTCTTTAAATAGTTTATCTAAATAAGCATTACTTGTTACTAATTTATTAAGTACATCTATGTCAAGTATATAATCATATCTTGATAAGAAAACACCTAGTTTTTTTAATTTTATTATATTATGTTCGATTTTTGCATTAAATTTAAGTTTGTCCTTAATAAAACTATCTATAACTTCTACAGAATTATTAGAATCTAATTTCTCCTTTACTTCACTTTCGCAGTAGTTTTTTAACTTTTTTTCTATCGTGTTAAGATCAACATCACTCGTAATCAATGCTTTCAAATGTTCTTTTGTGATTGATATATATGAGTAATCACTTTCTAACTTTTCAATTACACTATTAACCTTTTTGTCAAAATCACCCTTAACCATAATAATCCCCCTGACATTTATTGCGTATTATACCAAATTATTGCTGATTTGGCAATCTATTTATAGGTTTGAAATGATTTCTATCAAAAAAAGACCAATTAAACTAGTCTTTCGTTTTCATGTACATAACTTTATATTTTGTTTCTTTAGTTGTATCTTTCTATTTTTGATATCTACTTATATTTAGGATTATTCCCATACTCGCTAAAGTTATAAGTAAACTACTACCCCCATAAGATAGGAATGGAAGTGTAACTCCAGTTACTGGAATCATTCCAATCACCACCATTAGGTTCATAAGTGCTTGAAAAGCTAGTTGAAAAGACATTCCAAATGCTAAATATTTAGCAAAACTATCTTTTGTTCTTAAAGCGATTCTGACCCCTCTATATATAATAAATGAAAACATAAAAACTACAAATATAGTTCCAACAATACCAAATTCCTCAGCTATAATTGAAAATATAAAATCAGTTTGGGGCTCTGGTAAATAAAATTGTTTTTGGATGGATTTTAAATATCCTCTTCCTAGTAGTCCACCAGGTCCTATTGCGTATAAACTTTGAATAATTTGAAAACCGGTTCCTAATGGATCATTCCATGGATTTATAAATGAAGTTATTCTATCCATTCTATATGGGGCGATAGCTATTAAAATGATTACTCCTATTAATCCTATGATACCTCCTCCTATAAAGAATTTCATATTAACTCCCGCTATAAATAAAAGAGAAATAATTGATATAACTAAAATCATGCCAGTTCCTAAATCCGGTTGAAGCATTATTAGGCCAAATAGTAGAAATAAAACTCCTAAGATAGGAAAAACACCATATTTGTAGTTTTTTAGAAATTTACTACTGTTAGTAAGATATTTACTTGTAAAAATAATCATTCCAAGTTTGGCTGCTTCACTTGGTTGAATTCCTAATGATCCTATACCAAACCAACTTCTACTACCATTTCTGACACTACCTATTCCTGGAATTAAAACTAATATTAATAAAATTATACAAATTCCTAGAATTTTATTAGAATTTTCATAATAAATATTATAATCAATTTTAGACGTTGTAATCATTAAAAAGATTCCTAATACTATAAAAATCATTTGTCTTTTTACATAGTAAAAACTATCTTCAAATTTGTAATTAGCCCATATTGATGAGGCCGAATAAATCATTATGGCACCAAATAAAATTAATATAATTATTGCTGTAAACAAATAGAAATCAAAATGTTTTTTCATTCTACCACCCTATTTAATTTTATTTTTTTTATAAAAAAAAAGAACATATATCTATATATGTTAATTACTTATTTACTTTTTATGTTATGATTCTTTGTAAAAACTTTGTTATAACCTTTTTTAAATTCTTTTACATATTCCATTGAAATCTCATTTTTTCTCCAATTAATCCAACCGTTATAGCATCCTGCAAATTCATAAGGATCATATTCATCAAATCTAGCTGCTATTACTTCATATTCTAAAAATGCACTACAAATATTTACGTAATCATTATTTTTTAGTAAATTGAATGCTTTATCGTATGAAATTTTATACTTTTTTCTAAAATTTTCTAATGAACTCACTGTATTTTGTTGAGTTAAACCTAAATCATAGTTATTAGGTGCATTGTAGCTAACCTCTCCACTTGAAGTAAAGTTACCTCTTGTTTCTGCATAAATTATAGAAAAAGTAAAATCAACTGGCCATTTATTTAATATTGATTGTTCATATATAAAACGTTGAACAGGTGCACTTAATTTACAATCTGGGTAAATCTTATCTGATTTTTTCCAATCTATTGATTCTAATTGTTTTTGTCTTGTTTTTATATCTTTTATTGATTTGCACTTTTTATAATGTTTTAATATTTTTTCTTTTCTTTCTAACTCATTCTTTATTTGTTCTTTCTTTTGATATTCTTTTCTTTCTTTTTCTTTTATTTTAGTATCGGCTATATAGAAATCTAGATCTTGATGTAGTTCTATTTTACTAGTCGTTGTTAACTCTTTATCTGTTGTTATTTTTGGTGATTGGCTGGATAGGCAAATTGCTGTTACAACACCAATGGTTGTCATTCTTTTTAACTTGAACTTTTTTAATCTTTTATTCTGGGATGTATTTTTTTCTTCTTTTTGTTTGTTTATTAATTCAATGTATTTTTCTAATTCGTCGTTATGAGCTTCTTCATAATCCTTCTTTATCATATTTGATAACTTTATTTTTAAATCAGTACCTAATATTTCTAGGTAACTAGGTAAGATTGCGATATGTTTTTCATTTAATATATCTAATATCAACTGTTCTGTTTCTTCCTTTGAATGATAAAACTTATATGATTCAATAAAATCATTAATTAAAAATTCAAAATCTATACTTTTATCATCGAAATTCATCTTTAGCCTCCTTTCTTTACACACAATCGTAGATTTTATCATAATTTATGAAATATGTCAAATTAATTTCTTATATTCGTCTATACAAAATAATCATTTTTTCATAGAATAACTTAGATTGTTAGGAGGATTTTATGATTCAATGGTTTAATAATTTGGGATATCCAGTTCAGGCTTTACTTGCTACATTATTTACGTGGTTTATAACCTTACTAGGTGCTTCTATTGTTTTTTTGTTTAAGAAAATAAATAAAAATGTTATGGATGCGATGTTAGGGGTTGCAGCTGGTGTAATGATTGCTGCTTCATTTTTTTCTCTACTCTCACCAGCAATGGAAATGGCTAAAGTGTTACATTTAACAGTTTGGGTTGTTTGTTTAATAGGTGTTTTATCAGGAGCTGTCTTACTTTTTTTAGGTGATAAGATCTTTGATATTATAGAAAAGAAAAAGAAAATTACTAATAGTTCTAGTTTTAAAAGATGTCTTATGCTTATTACATCAATAACTTTGCATAATATTCCAGAAGGACTTGCTGTTGGAGTTGCATTTGGTTCATTATTTTATGGACTAGAGGGAGCAACAACTACAACTGCATGTATGCTGGCACTTGGTATTGGTCTTCAAAACTTTCCAGAAGGAATGGCTGTGTCGCTTCCTTTAAGACGTGAAGGTATGAGTAGAAAAAAAGCATTTTTTTATGGACAACTTAGTGGTTTTGCAGAACCGATTGCTGGAGTTATTGGAGCGATACTAGTTATAAAGGTTAGAACACTTTTACCATATCTATTAGCATTTGCAGCTGGAGCAATGATATATGTGGTTGTAGAAGAATTAATACCAGAAAGTCAAACAAATAAAAAGAAAGACCTAATGGCTTTCTTTACATTAATTGGATTTTCAATTATGATGATTATGGATATAGCACTTGGTTAAATAGTACAAATAGTGCTATTTTTTCTTTTCAATAATACTTTCTAGCCAATGTTCATTTGGACTGATTTCAAATAAGGTTGCGACTGTTGAAGCTACATTGGCAAGACCAAAATTACCCTTTTTCATTTCATATTTATCACTATCTTTTCCATATAAAATAAATGGTACTGGATTAAGTGTATGAGAGGTCTTTGCAACTTTTTTAGTTTTATCTTTTAGTTGGTACATTTCCTCTGCATTACCATGATCTGCCATAACTAGTAGTGTTGCATTAGCTTCATCTACTGCTTTCATAATTCTACCTAAGTTTTCATCCACTGCTTCGATTCCTTCAATAGTTGCTTCATAATTTCCAGTATGACCTACCATGTCACCATTAGGAAAATTAGTACGAAGAAAATCATATTTATCAGATAGAATAGCATCAACTAATTTATCCGTAATTTCAAAGGCCTTCATCTTTGGTTTTTTATCAAATGATATAACATCACTATCAACTTCTTCATAAGTTTCTAATTGTTCATCAAATTTTTCAGTACGATTTCCATTCCAAAAATACGTAACGTGTCCAAATTTCTGAGTTTCGCTGATTGCGTATTCTCTTATATTATATTTGCATAGCTCCTCTGTTAAAGTATATTTTATTTTTGGTGGTTCTGTTAAATAATTGTGTGGAATTTTTAAGTCTGCATCATATTGTAACATACCTGCATACATGACGTCTGGAACTCTTTTACGGTCAAATTTATCAAATTCATCTTTTTCATCGAAACATCTAGAAATTTCAAGAGCTCTATCACCTCTAAAGTTAAAGAATATTACACTATCGTGATCTTCAATAGTTCCAACTGGTTTTCCATCTTTTTCAATAACGAAACTATCTAAATCTTGATCTATAACATTGTTTTCTTTTCTATATGTTTCTATGGCACTTGTAGCGCTTTCGAATCCTCGACCTATTCCTAGTACATGTGCTTCCCAGCCTTTTTCTACCATTTTCCAATTTGCTTCATATCTATCCATCGTGATAGTCATTCTTCCACCACCACTCGCTATCATGGCATTGAAGTTATCATCATTTAATTCCTTTATTTTATTTTCTAACATATCAACATACTTTAAGGCACTTGTTTCTTCTACATCTCTACCATCTAGTAAAATATGAACTCTTACATTCTTTACACCATCTTTTTTGGCTTGTTCCATTAAAACAAATAGATGTTTTATATGTGAATGAACATTTCCATCTGATAATAATCCAATAAAATGCATAGTATGATCTTTAGCATTAGAAACAAGTTTTTTCCATATTTCACCATTGAATATTTCCTTTGATTCTATTGCTTCATTTACTAATTTTGCACCTTGAGAATAAATTTGACCACAGCCTAAGGCATTGTGACCAACTTCACTATTTCCCATATCATCATCGCTTGGAAGTCCTACTGCGGTTCCGTGAGCTTTTATTAATGTATGTGGATACTTTTCCATTAATAAATCTAAATTTGGTGTATTAGCATTTAAAACAGCATTACCAAATTTTTCTTCTGTAATTCCAACTCCGTCCATTACAACTAAAACTATTTTTTTATTTGCCATATCATTTCCTCTTTTCTTATTATAACCAAACTCCAAAGATTATTCCTGCCATTGCAACTACAAGACCGAAAACCCAAAACAATTTAACTATGTCAGTTTCTTGCCAACCTAATTTTTCAAAATGATGGTGCAATGGTGTCATTAAAAATAATTTTTTCCCGAAACATTGAACCCAGATAACTTGTAAAATTACACTTAATGTTTCAACTACGAATACACTAGCAACAACTAATAGTGTTAATTCCCTATGTGTTAATATAGCAATTGTTCCCATTGCTGCTCCTAGGGCAAGGCTTCCTGTATCACCCATAAATACTTTTGCCGGGTGAGTGTTAAATACAAGGAATCCAACTATACTTCCAACTAATATTAAGGAAAATATTCCTATATCTTCAAATCCAACCATTAATGAAATTAAACTAAATGCAACAAAGGCTATTGCGGAAAGACCTCCCGCTAGGCCATCTAGTCCATCAGTTAAATTAACTGCATTGGAAGCTCCTACTAATACCAATAAAATAAATAATCCATAGAGCCAACCCATTTCAATATCTATGTGAAGTGTTCCAACTACCCAAGCAGTTTGTCCACCACTTTTCATATAAATATAGAAAAATCCAACAGCTATTAAAACTTGTAAAAAAAGTTTTTGATAAGTAGTTAATCCTTCATTATTTCCTTTTTTTATTGACAGAAAGTCATCTAGAAACCCTATTGTTGCGTATCCTACAAAAACCAGTAATACAATTCCTAAGTTTGATGTATATGATATTTTTTCAGTAATTAGTAATCCTATTGTTGCGATTACTGTTGGCACAATAAAAATAAGACCTCCCATTGTAGGAGTACCTTCTTTTTTTCTATGTGCTTCACCTACAAATATGCTTATTTTTTGTCCTGCTCTCATCTTCTTCAAAAGAGGAATTAAGATTAACCCTAAGACAGTTGATGATAAAAAACCAACCATAATTGCAAAAATTGCCTTTGTTAATAGTAACATTAATTTCACTCCGTTTCTCTTGCAATATTATATCATAAATATTAATAATATAGTCCTAATTGACCAAATTTAGACAAAACTTTACAAAAAAGCTATTTATTCTTCCTTGCTCTTTGTTCATTTAAATTAGAGAAACCGTTTTTAATATTTGGACAAATACTAGTAATTAGTATTAATGGTGAGGTGTTTAAAATTTGGATATCTGAAAAATCTTCTCGTTTCATTGTTATTTCTTGAGATTTTAATCCTATCTTGATTATTTCCTCTTCTTCGCCCAATTCAAAGAAACGCATATTTTCTTCTTCAATATTTTTTTGAATTTCATTTTTTTCTCTTGATGTCTTCCACTCATTATAATTTGTTCGTTCTAGTATTTTAAGCCATTGTTTTGTTGTATTATAGACTATTCTCTTTTGTTTAGATTCTCTTATTTCCATCTTTTTTAATTCTAAGGCTTGTTCTTTTACTTCTTCTACAAATTTCTCAACACACCTTTTATACTCTTCCTCATCGTTTTTTTCTATAGCTATAACACAATTCATAAAAGGTTGAGCTCTTTTCGCGTATAAATCACACATTTTGATTCTATTTTGATATTGAAGTAAAATTGAATTTGCTTTCTCTAATGTTAATTTTCTTTCTACTTCAATCATAGCTGTCGGGTCTAATTCTTTATATTCATCTAATTTTTTATCTCTTTTTTCTTTTATTAGAAGAAATTCTTTTGCAAGATTATTTCTACTTATTCTGTTATCAGAAATTGTTCGAAAAATTTCACTTTTTATCGTGCTACTACTTGCTTGCATCGTTACCCCCACCTTTATGTTATTATTTTATTTTTTTAGCTATATATGAGCCTAATTCCAGAATATAATTTACATATATATCCTGAAATAATTTATTACTTATTTTTAATTCTACATCATTATTAGACACATTTAAAAGATAGTCTTTTATAGATATATCATAGTAACCTGTCTTAGCTAAAATGTTTTGTAGCTCTAGACTGTTATATATATCATCTAGATAGTACTTATTGCTATTTAATTCTTGTTTATTATATGCTTTATTTAATTCTATACTTTCTTCAGGAGAAAGTAGCTTTTGCATCTTTTCTTTCTCTTCTTCTAGTAAAAACTGTGGAATATTATGGTTTTCTACGAAAATTAGTTTCTGCTTTAAAAATGCTTCTTTGTTTAAAGTTTCTTCCCCAAATGTGTTATTTTTTCTAAAGTATATTTTGTTATTATCTATAGTTATTCTGTAGAAATTATCAACTAAAACAGGATATGTATATCCATCTCCTTCATTGTCAAAAAAATCTAATAATTCTTGTGCAATGAGCTTTATACAAGAATTAACCTTATCCTTTAAGATATAGCCACTAGCTAAACTTAAGCAAAGAGAAATATTCTTATACTTATCTCTTAGAATTTCTTTTTTATCTTTTTTAATAAAAATATTATTTATACCAAAAATTTCCATACGCAAGCCCTCTATTCTTTATTCATTTATAGTATAACAAAGCTTTTTCTTTTTTACAAGATTAGGCAAAAAAATTAGAGGTTGTTATTCCTCTATATTCTTATTATTAATAACTTTTAGTATATTATTAGAAATTAAATCCTCTACCAAATCTTTATTTCTAGTAATTCTTAGTATTTTTTTTGCCACTTTCTCTTGATGATATTTATAACCTAGGCGGTGCATGTCACTTCCTAAAAATGCTATGTAATTAAGTTTAATAAGTTTTTTTAATGTTTTCTTTGCATTTGTACCATATTTTCCAAATAAACTCTCATAGTTTCCCTGAAATAACACTCCTAACTCCTTTAAGCCATCTAAATATTTTATGTTATCTTGAACATAACTATATCGTTCTGGGTGAGCTATTATTGGAATAACATTGATTCTTATTAGATTAAATAAAATATCTTCAACATCAACTATTTTATTATTCATTGGCAACTCAACTAATAAATATCTTGAATTATTTAGGGTTGAAATTTTTTTATCTTCTAACAATTCTTTAATATTTTCGGTTATATATACTTCATTGCCAATATATAGATTAATTGTTGTATGTTTTTTTAATTCTTTTATTATATCTTTTTTTTGCTTTATACTACATGTATAATCTGTATTTTCTATATAATGAGGAGTTAAAATAATATCTGTTATTCCTTTCTCCTCTTGAATTTTTAAAAGTTTTATACTTTCTTCTAGTGATCTTGAACCATCATCAATCCCATACATTATATGTGAGTGTATATCTTTCATTAATGTTCACCGTAATATCCATAGTATGATATATCTTTTTGTTTTACTTTATTTAATATTACTCCATCTATCTTAGTGTTTGCTCTAGCAAAATTTTTATTTACCTGGTCTAACGATTCTAGTTTTGTTTTCTTATTAGTTACAACTACAACATTAACGTCTGACAATTTTGTCATTACTAGAGTATCATTTAATCCCAATACTGGAGCACAATCTAGAATAATAACATCATACATGTTTCGTAATTTCTTAATTAATTCTTTGTTATTAGATGATGATAAAAGTTCAGATGGATTTGGTGGGTAGGCACCACTTGGTAGCAAGTCTAAATTTTTTATTTCAGTTTTTACTATGAAATTTGCTATAGTATTATCGTCCTTTGAGGATAATATTAGATTAGAGTAGCCTTTTGATTTATCATTTTCTATTTTGAATAATCTATGTTGTCTTCCTTTTCTTAGATCACCATCAATTAATAAAACTTTTTTATTTTCTTGAGTGAAGGCAGTTGCTAAGTTTGCTGAAACAAAACTCTTTCCATCTCCTGGTTCTGGAGATGTTAATAAAATAACTTTTGAATCCTCATTCACTAATAAGAACTGTAAATTAGTACGAATTGTTTTTATTGATTCACTAAACGCTGATTTAGGATTACTACTTACTAATAATTCTTTATTTTTCATTTTCTACATCCCCTTTTTGTTTCAACTAATACTACTTTACCTACAACAGGTAAGCTCAATTTTTCTTCTATTTCTTCACTTGATTTTATACTTGTATCAAAATAAAATATTAAAAACAAAATAAATGCTCCTGCAACTATTCCAGCACATGTGAAAATTGTAAGTTGTTTTATTGGATTTATATTATATGGCTTTTCTGCTAGATAGGCTTTGTCAACCACTGATACATTCGTTAAATTATAAATTTTTTGAACTTCATCTTTAAATACCTCAGCTGTTGTTTTGGCTATTTTTTGGGCTTTCTCAGCAGATTCGTCAGAAACCTCAATTTTGATTATCTCCGTATTTTCTACAGATGTAACTGTTATTTGATTTGATAGATTTGCTACATCTGTATCTAAATGCAATTCATCAATAACTTTAGTTAAAACAGTTCTAGATTTTACAATTTCGCTGTACGTTGCTACTAAGTTTTTGTTAAGTGTTACCTCACTTTGTAACATTGTAGAGTTTTTACTATTGTCATTACTTACTAATATCAAGGTTGTTGAGCTATGATACATTGGAACTATAATAAAATTAACATAAATAATTCCAATTATTGCAAAGATAAAAGTACATAAAATAATAATTTTGATTTTAGATATGAAAAACTTTAAAAGTTCTTTAACATCTATTTCCATTACACCATCCCCTTCAATTGCGACATATTATAACAAAAAAAATAAGAATTGTCAATGACAACTCTTATTTTAAATTAGAATTTATTTTTCATCTAAATCTAAGACTTCTATTTCATCAACAACTTCCATTTGTTGTTCTACAATTAATTTCAATTTTCGTTTAAATATTTTTATATTATTTTGCAATCTTTCTGATTGAACTTCTATTTTTTCTGCCTTTAATAGAGCCTCGTTGACAATTCTACTTGCATTATGCTTAGCATCCGTAACTATCATTTCAGACTCTTCACGAGCCATTCTTTTTATATTATCTCCTGCCTCTTCAGCTCTTATAATCGCATCTTTCAATGAAGTTTCAATATTTTTGTAGTGTTCTAATTCTTGTCTTAAATTTTCTATCTCATTTTTTTGTTCTTTGCATCGTTTAATAATCCCCTCGGTTTGAGTAATTACTTCTTCTACAAATTGATTAACCTGGTTACGATTATATCCGTTGGCTTCATAACTGAATTTTTCCATTACTCATCACCTCAGAATATCTATTGATTACCAATTAAATTCGTCATCTTCATCCTTTTCTTTTTTACTACGAGATGACTTACTTGGTTGGGCGTCATCACTAATTTTTCCTTCAACATTAACATTATTTGGTGTACATAAGAAAATGCCACCACCTAGTTTTTGTAAATCTCCCCCAATAGCGTATAATGTTCCACTTAAAAAATCCACTATTCGCTTTGCTTGATCAGGCGTCACTCTTTTTAAGTTTACAACCACTGCATTACGTTCTTTCAAATAATCAGCAATTTGTTGAGATTCTGAATAAGCACGTGGCTCTAACAAAATCATTTTTGAACCAGCAGCACCATTATCTGTTTGATAAGAGCTGCGAGTCGTAGAATAAAATTCTTCTTCTACTGGTGTTTCAACAAACTCTTCTTCCTCGTCTCCCCCAAATATAGTTTTTAATTTATCTAATGCCATAAATTTTCCTCCATTTACTATTTTATCAATCTTATTTTACCACAAATATATAAAAAGAAAAAGTACAAAAGTAGCTTTTTTATATTATTGATACCAAATAGTCGCTAAATCAACATTATTACTATTTGGTGCAGGGTTTGGAAACTCCACGTGCATTGAAATTGGTATTTTAAAGGCACTACCAAATGCTATACAATTTCCTGGCTGCAAGCTTTTTAATTGTTGTACTACTTCAGATGATATATTTGGAACCATTTCTTTTATATATTGCAAATCTTTTGGATGTAGTGTTCTCAAAATTATAAAGTTTGAACATTGCGATATTGCAGTATCCGATAACTCAGATGGTCGTTGAGTAATCAAAGCCAAAAACACACCATATTTACGACCTTCTTTTGTAATTCTATCAAAAATATTATATCCTAATATGTCAATATCTTTATCATTTTGAACATATCGGTGAGCTTCTTCAATAATAATATGAAAAGGTATACTACCCCTGCTATTGTTTTCTACGGCTAAACTAAAGAGCATTTTAGATAAAATCTTTGTAATTACTTTAGCCAATCTATCATCGACATAATTAATATTAAAATTAACAATTTGACATTTATTTCCAGTTAAACGATCTGTCAGTAGTTCTCTCACATAACTATTTCTATCAGTGTATTCTGGATATTCAAAATACTTACGATTTGGACTGTTTGCTAATGTATGCAATCTAACACTTAGTACATTTGCAAAGTCATATACTTTTTCACTTTTTAAAATTCCCTCGGATATTAGTGCAAATTCTAGCGCCTCTTCTAGATTTGTTAAATTATAAAAGCATTGACTGCTTGTAGTAGAATCATCTTGATCAAATTCTTTATGGATAAAACTTCTTATGAACTCAGTAACCAATTCAATTTCTTGAAATTTCCCGGTTTTGTCTATATATAAACACTGTTTTAATGTTCGTACGTAACCAGGTTGCACTATTTCTGTTTCCAAATTTAACTCTTCTGTATTGAATTTGGTAAGAATGGCCGTTACCTGGTCTCTTATTTTTGTCGAATTTGCACCACTTAGTAAAATGTCTTCTAGTGCTCTAGCTATAATGTCATTTTTGTGTTTGATTGTTTCTGCAGAATCACCTGTTAATATTGGAACAAGTTTTAGCGTTTTTTCTAGTATTGGTAATTGATTAGGATTGGTTACATCTAATAAAAGTGCTAGATCATCAACATCCATTAACCATGTTGGGATATGAATAATTTCAGAGTCAGCTGAGGTAACATTGGTTGTATATGTTTTATATAATATACTAGCATTTTTATCCTTTAAGTTGCTGAAAGCGTTTGTGTATTCACCAAATGCATCGAATAGAAATATATTTGCTTTTACTGGTGTATATGATGTTGAAGTAAATAATTTTTGTAATATGCTTGCGACGGTGCAACTCTTTCCGGAACCACTGTTACCTAAGATAGCAAAATGATTACTAAAAAAATCATTTATACTGGCATTAATTCGATAGTTCTGGTAAATGTTAGAATATCCAAAAAATGTTTGACCTTGTGATGGAGTTTGAGGTCCTAGTACATATTCAAGTTCTTCCAGTGAAATTATACGGACATTTGATTTAAACGATGGTTTTGAGGAAAATCCTGGTAAAAAATTTTTTTCTTTAAGTTCACCAACGATATTAACAACCATTTGTTGTTTGTTAACCTTAACTATCTCACCAACGATTTTTTTTGTTTCATCTTCAAATATTACATGTAAGTTTATTAGGTTGGTTTGATTGCTGATATCTATGTTTAAATTTATAAAGACTTGGTTATCAATAATTTCAACTATATTGCCAAGCATAATAACACCTTCCTATTCTGTACAAAATTATAACATATATTGGTTTAAAATAAAAGTTTTTTGATAATTTCCGTAAAAAAGAGTAAATTTTTTTGCAATAAATAGGCGGATATCCGTCTATTTTTCTTTTCTATTTATGTTAAAATCTATATAAGAATAAAAGGCGGCATGAGTAATGAATAAAAGAAAGAAGAAAATTAAGAAAAAGACAAAGATTTAGTTAAGGAATTATATTCTATTATTAATAAATATCTTACTAAATTATTAGATATGTTTGATAATTTAACGGATACTAGAAATCAAAGTTATACAACTTATAAAATTAAGACAATTTGTGTAATTAGATTGTTTGGGCTTTTATGTGGATTAACTACCATGACTGATATTTCTTCTGATGATTTTAACTATGATAATTGTATGAAAAATCTATCTAAGATTTGTAATCAAGATTTAGAAGAACTTCCCTACTGGGAAACTATTCAAGACGTTTTTATAAATATTAATACTGATGAATTAATAAATATACAAAAATATATTGTAAAAGCTTTAATTTGCTCAAAAATGTTTGATAGATATAGATTTAATGGATGTTTTCAATTATTATTTGACGGCACCGGTTTATCTAATCATGATTACAATCTTAATAATAACTGTCTTATCAGGAAACATAAAGATGGTAAAATTTCATATTATAAATATGTTCTAGGATGTAAGTTAGTTGTTGGTAATATAGTCATTAGTTTAGATTCTGAATTCATTGAAAATAAAAAGATGTTAACTGAAAAACAAAAACAAGATTGTGAAACTAATGCTTTTAAGAGAATGATTAAACATATTAAAAAGAATTATCCTAAATATAAGTTCATTATTACTGGAGATGGTCTTTATGCTACTTCTCCAATTATTAAACTATTTAAAAAGTATAATTGGTATTATATTTTTAATTTAAAACCCGACAGATTAAAAGAAATAAATGAAACTTTTGAAGATAATATTAATTATAAAAATGAAACTACTCTCAAAGATTATTATTTATCTACTAATATTGAATATAAAGGTAATATATTATCAGCTTTTAAATTTATAGAAACAAAAAAGAAGAAAAACACTACTTTTAGATACATTAGTAATTTATGTGTTAAAGATTCTAATATTAAAGAAATTGTCTCTATAGGAAGAAAAAGATGGAAAATAGAAAATGAAGACTTCTATAATCAAAAACATAGGACATTCAACATATCACATTTAAGTAGTCGAAATGATACAGCTATGAAAAATCACTATTTCTTTATACAATTTGCTCATACAATAAGACAATTATTGGAACAAGGTAATTTATTAACAAAATCATTAAAACTCAAAATAAAAGAAGTAAGTAAACTACTACTAAAAGCACTTACCTCAAAACCCTCAGATCTTAACAACTTAGAAACAAACTTTCAGTTAAGATTTGATGATTAAATTATAACATTAATGTTCTTTGAAATCATCACTTTTTTTATTTTTTTAACTTAACCTGTAAAATGGTCTTTTTGTGGTGTTATAAAAACTATAATTTTTGAGAAGAAAAAATAGATAAATTTAGTTTTCACTAAATATTACCTATTTTTATTCTATTTATTAATTTTACTCTTTTTTACTGATAATTTCTATATTTTATATTAATATAATAATTATTTTTTCTTATAATCTAAGAATTTTCTATTTTTTTGATAATAATATAGTAAACACAAAAATGGAGATGAATCAATTATGTTTAATGAACTAAAAGAGAAATTAAATGAAATCAAAAGTATGGGCTGGATTCCTTATGAACAAAATAATTACGGAAATGTTGGGTTAAAACTAGAAAAATTATTAAAAATTAATTCTGAAAATTTTGAAATACCAGATTATAAAAATGAAGTAGAAATAAAAACTAAAGTTTCGAAAAAAGAAAGCAAGATATCTCTTTTTAATGCAACGCCAGATAGCTATCTTTTTGAAATTAAAAGAATACATAAATTATATTCATACGCTGATAAAAATAATTCTGATTATAAGATTCTTAATCAAGAAATAGTTAGTAATAAAATGGTCAAAATTAAAGATGATGTATATTTTTGTTTGAATGTAAATAGGAAAAGAAAATTAGTTCAGTTAATGGTATATAACAACAATGGTAATTTAATTGATAATCAAACCTCATGGTCATTTGAATTATTAAAGAACAAACTAGAAAGAAAATTAAAATTTCTATGCTATGTTGAGGCAGATAAATTTTATATAAATGGCAAAAATTATGTAAAGTACAAAACAGATAATTATTACGTTTTAAAAGATTTTAATACTTTTATAGACTTAATAGATAATGGAATAATCAGTTTCAGATTTAAAATAGGTGTATTTAAAAAAGGAAGTAGAAAAGGTCAAATACACGATCACGGCACAAGTATTACAATTGATAAACAAAATCTGGATTTATTGTTTAACAAAATATAAAATCAAAAAGGGAAAAATAAAAAAAGCACTACATAAGTAGTACTAAAATAAGCTAAAAAATGGTCGGGAAGACAGGATTTGAACCTGCAACCCCTTGGTCCCAAACCAAGTGCTCTACCAAGTTGAGCCACTTCCCGTTAATGGTGCGTTCGAAGGGATTCGAACCCCTGACCTTTTGGTTCGTAGCCAAACGCTCTATCCAACTGAGCTACGAACGCATACGCTCTATACCTAACATAAAACACTCTTTAGAGTTTATAATAATAAAAAAATAATGGTGGCTCCAGCGGGAATCGAACCAGCGACACAGGGATTTTCAGTCCCTTGCTCTACCGACTGAGCTATGAAGCCATAATGGCGGTCTCAACGGGACTCGAACCCGCGATCTTCTGCGTGACAGGCAGACGTGTTAACCAGCTGCACCATGAGACCATTTGGTTGCGGGAAGAGGATTTGAACCTCTGACCTCTGGGTTATGAGCCCAACGAGCTACCGGACTGCTCTATCCCGCGATATGGCGGAGGAAAAGGGATTTGAACCACTTGCATCATTAAATGACCTACTTCAATAAAAATAATTGAAGCCCCTTTAACCAGACTTGGGTATTCCTCCAAAAAAATTATAATGGCGGAGGAAAAGGGATTCGAACCCCTGCGCCGCTTGCACGACCTTCCGGTTTTCAAGACCGGTCCCTTCAACCAGACTTGGGTATTCCTCCATATGATGGTGCCTAAGGCCGGACTTGAACCGGCACGAGGGTTGATTCTCGCAGGATTTTAAGTCCTGTGCGTCTACCAATTCCGCCACTCAGGCACATGGTGACCTGTATGAGATTCGAACTCATGACCCTTTGATTAAAAGTCAAATGCTCTACCGACTGAGCTAACAGATCATATATTAAAGATGGCTGCCTCGGTTAGATTCGAACTAACGCATGTCAGAGTCAAAGTCTGATGCCTTACCACTTGGCTACGAGGCAATATCAGTGGTGGAGAGAGATGGATTCGAACCATCGAACCCGACGGGAACAGATTTACAGTCTGTCGCGTTTAGCCACTTCGCTACCTCTCCAAAAAAAA